>ERZ1023263.9-NODE-9-length-173178-cov-15.085020_pt1 | contig 173178 bp, 171 predicted proteins | sample MGYA00380461_ERZ1023263 | MGnify/ENA primary metagenome ERZ1023263 (study PRJEB33173, sample SAMEA4830316) | metagenome | study: EMG produced TPA metagenomics assembly of the PRJEB25223 data set...
CCAGCTCATTATTTCAAAATCCCCCTAGCTTAAATAGCAGGGGGATTTTTTTATGGGTAAAATTTATCTGGGCTTCCTCATCTTGTTTAAGGTCGCTTTTGATTTTTTGCTGTTCCTTCCTGCTTCTATTTAAATAAATGCCTCATCAGCCAGCGCATAGAACCCAATTTTTATCTAAAAATTAAAGCTAACAATTTAAATCCATATATATCCCCAGATTCAGCTAAAATCTTAAGATCAATATGATCAAATTACGATTCTAAGAGCACTTTATGAAACTGAATTCATTCTCTCCGATCCCTGAAGATGATGATGAGCTACATCTTCCTGAAATTGTATATTGGGCGTCACTGGGTGAGTTGGAGCAGGTACAGCAAGCCTTACAGCAAGGTGCAGATGCCAATGGTAGTGATGAGGAAGGCTATAGTGCCTTGCAGGCGGCGGCAGAAAATGATCATCTGGACGTGGTGAAACTGCTGATGAGCAAAGGGGCGGATATGGAGCATCGTAGTCCACATACGGCACTGGAGCTTGCTGAAATGGCAGGTAATGAGGAAGTGGTGGCCTATTTAAAGCAGCTCAAAGGGCTTGCTTAATTTCCCGATTCTGATAAAAGAAACCTCATCCGAAGATGAGGTTTCTTTTATGGAGGCGATTAAAAATCTTTAGGTTTCAGCTTCCAATTCTTGCACAATCGCCTGGTTAAATGCAGGAATATCATCCGGATTACGTGAGCTGATCAATACCCATCCACCGGTATTGCAGCGATGGACTTCTTCATCGACCCATTTCGCGCCGGCATTTTCCAGATCCAGCTTGATGGTTTTATAAGACGTCAGGTTTTTATCGCGAATCCGTTCGGCATTAATTAAAACCCACGGACCATGACAGATTGCGGCAATCAGTTTACCTTGATCGGTAAAGTGCTGGATGATTTTATGCGCTTCGGGGTTGATCCGCAGCGTATCGGCATTGACCGTTCCACCGGGAATGACCAGTGCATCATAATCTTCCGGATTGACCTTATCTAGCGTTGTTTCCGGTTCGGTGCTTAAGCCCGGTTCTTTATCGGCCTTGACCGTTTGAACTTCTTTTTGTTCTTCTGCTGCATGTATGGCTTCAATGCCTTTAGATTTCAAATATTCAAAGGGTTTGATCAGCTCATCTTGCTCCACACCCTGATTGGACGTAATGAATAATACTTTCTTTGGCATTTTCCCATCCTCGTTTCGTGAATTCTTTTGCTACGTTAACAACTGAGGCTCAAGGCACTGTACTGGTTTTGACGGGAATATGTAATTGCTTGGCAATGATGTAAAAAAGCCCCATCAGGAGCTTTTAAAAAATCACAGGATAAAAAGGTTTATAGTGCGCCTTTTAAATCATTTTGATGCTGTTTAACCTGTTTGGCATAACGTTTGCCTTGGCGTTTCATCTTCCAGCTGGAATGATAACCGGTAGGGCCAACATTATAATAGGCTAGGGCTTTGGGCCAGCTGCCGGCTTTCGTGTTATAGCGATTTAAAATGTAAGAGCCGCATTGAATATTGGAAGATTCATCAAACAAATTACTGCCACAGCTTTGCTGCCAGTAACGCGGAATGACTTGGGTTAAGCCCACGGCACCAGCCGGTGATACCACATGACTGCGATAGCTGGATTCCTGGCGAATCAGCGCGGCCAGTAACAGTGGATCAATTTCATAACGTTCTGCATGTTGCACAATCATCGGCGCAACACGGTTAGCGGTGTCAGGTGCAACCGAATAGGCTTTTTGGATACCGACTGAAAGTTTAGCGGAACGTTTGGCAACGGAGCCGCCTCCTAAAGGTGAGCAGGCAATCAGGCTAAGAGCACTGAGGCCAATAAAAGAGGTTTTCAATAATAATGGGATGGTCAGTTTCATTTTAAAATCAGAAAAAAGCAGTGATGCTGCACCAGATTAGCCAGTGCTCGCGAATATGTTTAAGGATGTTAGTGAGCTGGGCGATATCCGTCAAGCCAACGGCGGCCTGGAACCGCCGCTGTTTTGTTAAGTTTTCGCTCCGATACTCCTTGTTTGAAATATCTTTAGAGTGAATTGGAAGATCATGTTTCTATTTATTGTGCTGTTCATGTTGATGTCACTATGCAACTTTTAGGGTATAAAGCGGCTTTCATTGCATAATCTCTTATATACTTAGATGGTTGAAAATAAAAATATTTATTGGGTAGTTGCATGTTAGAAGTGATTGCACAGTTGTGTGGCGGGATCGGTTTGTTCCTGATTGGAATGACCTTAATGACAGACAGTCTGAAAGAGATGGCTGGGGAGTCATTGCGTTTATGGCTGTCTAAATTTACAGGTTCACCGATTAAAGCCATTTTTTCTGGCATCGGCCTGACTTTGGCTGTGCAATCCTCAACGGCAACCACATTGGCCACCATTGGCTTTGTTAGTGCTGGTATTCTGACTTTTAGTCAGGCCATTGGTGTGATTATTGGCGCCAATATTGGCACCACCAGCACCGGCTGGATGGTGGCTTTTCTCGGGGTTAAATTTTCCATTGCCCATATTGCCTTGCCACTCATTGGTTTAGGGGCCATCTTTAAATTATTCAGCCGTGGGCGACTGTCTTTATTCGGTTTAACCATTGCTGGTTTCGGCCTGATTTTCTTTGGGATTGACTTGCTGCAGGTGGCAATGTCCGGTTTTGCCGAGCGGGTTGATTTATCGGTTTTCTCCAATAATTCTTTTACCACACAGCTGATTTTAGTGCTGGTCGGGCTGGTGATGACCGTGCTGCTGCAATCTTCCAGTGCAGCCATTACTGCAACCTTGGCGGCTTTGGCCAGTGGAGCGATTGATTTGTCCCAAGCCTTAGGCCTGGTGATTGGACAAAATATTGGTACAGTGGCCACCGCGATTCTGGCGGCCATGGGCTCGACTGCCAATGCCAAACGCACCGCAGCCGTGCATGTGGTGTTTAACGTAATTTCGGCCGTGTTGGCTTTTATCTTGTTGAAACCGGCTTTTTTGTGGCTGGCGGAACATTCACAGGTCGGCACTTGGGATGATGTGATTATTGTCGCTGCGTTTCATACCGCCTTTAGTGTGCTGGGAACCTTATTTTTATTGCCCTTTTTAAAACAGTTTGAACAGTTGATTGTCGGTTTAATTCCAGACCGCACCCCTTCAATTTTATGTTATCTGGATCAGGCCAGTTTTTCGGTGCCGGCTTTAGCGATTAATGCCGCTTCTAAAGTGATTTATTGGTCGATTGGGCATATCCTGATTTTGCTGAAACGCGCGATTCAGGAAGGTCGTTTGCCCTCCAATAGCGAATTACAGCAACTGGATGAAATCTTAAAACGGGTGCAGCAGTATCTGGAAGATTTATCGGTTAGTGAAAATGAGCTGGATCAGCAGCGTTTAATGGCGATGCTGCGCCTGATGGTGTATTTACGTGTGCTGCGCAGCGATCTGGAAGCGGTGGAACATGCCGAGCATATCCGCACCCAGCCGACTATTTATCAGATGGGGCTGGATTATATTCATGTGCTGGACAATCACTTTCAGTATGTCGATGAGTTTAACCGTCTGACCGAAGTGGCATCTTTAAATCGTGAGCTGTTAAACCTGAAACAATGGGTGGAAGAGCAGCGTGCCGAAGCGCGTGAAAAAGTGATTGAATATGCCACGGTGCAGCATCTGAGTGCGGCACGCAGTCTGGAATTACTGGCCGCACAGCGCTGGCTGGACCGTTTGATTGCGCATACCCAGCGTTTGGCCAATGTCTTGCAGGAAACCGAGAGCATGCTGGATGATGTGGAAAAGCGGAAATATCATGCTGCCACTCAATAGCCTAAGCTATACAGTGATTAACTTCTGCAGCAGAAGCTTTTATACTGCGAGGATGTTTATCACTGGGCAACTAAAATGACACCGGCCTGTAAAATTTTAAAATCCAATAAAATTGACTATAGCATTCATGAATATGAGCATGATCCGAACGCCAAAAGTTTTGGGCTGGAAGCAGCGGAAAAGCTGGGTTTAGCCCTGGCCGAAGTATTTAAAACCTTATTGGTAACTGATGAAAAACAATATTTTGTCGCAATTCTGCCAGTGCATCATCAGTTAAATCTGAAAAAAGTAGCTGCTGCATTCGGTTGTAAAAAATTGCAGATGGCAGATCCTAAACAGGCAGAACGATTAACCGGATATCTGGTTGGTGGAATCAGCCCGGTAGGGCAAAAGAAACGTTTAAAAACAGTTATTTGCAGTAGCGCAATCCAGCTTAAAAAGATGTATGTAAGCGGTGGAAAAAGAGGGTTGGATATCGGGTTAAATCCGCAAGATTTAGCGCGAATTTTAGGTGCAGAATTTGCCGATATTGTAGATGAATAATTAAGTTTTAAAACTTGATATTTTTCTCTTGGTTTTAAGGGTTACTCACAATGATACTCACAAAGTGAAGCGCCTGAAAAAGATAAAGCCGCTCTAGGCGACTTTATCTTTTAACTCTATATCAAGAATGACCGATTGAACATAGGAACTTAGCCAGAAACTCTTTCTTCCATCCTTATGCGGTTTCATGTAGCGACCGTCTCGAATTCTGGAATCCAGTGTCTCAGGTTCGATATTAAGCAATTTAGCAAACTCAATTCGACCAATCCGGCGTTCACTGCTCGCCTTGAGTGCTTTTCTAAGTTCCTGCATCTCGCTATGTATTGCCTGGAGCAATTCATATTCAGTATTAGTTTTCATAACACCTCACTTGAATCCACAAATTGAACAAAACACGTCACAATGAACCGTGAACTTTTTACAGATGAAACAGTATTCAGTCACTGTTGTCCTCCTTGAGTCTTTAAATATTCCGCTTTAGCAGCTGCCCAATGATCCGCATCATATGGATTTAAACCTTTTTTCTCACACCAGGTGGTACACCACAGAAATTGGGCATCATCGTATGGTGTAGGTTGAACAATTTGAATGCTCACTCAGTCACCTCAATACTTTTAAATAACGACTTCATCAGATCATAAGTTTTAGGGGCAAAACGCTGTTTAACTTCTTCATTCAATAGAGTCTCAATTTCATCCCAGTGATCAACCAGAACAGCCCAATGTTTAGAGACTGCTTTCATCTGGCCAAGACGTGCACGAAACTCCGGTACTGCATTAAGCAAGCCTACGCAGCGCTCAAAGTCGGCAGGATCATGTGGGTGAAAGTTGGTTTCCCATGCTTTGCCCGCCACTGGACCATCATTCAGCAGTGTTGCCATCAGACACTTGCTTGACATGCCGGTATTTGCATTAAGCAGCCAATGCATGGCTTTTTGAATTTCAGTCATTGGCTTCATCCTTATGTTCAGTGCGAATATCAACACCACAAAAAGGGCAAAAATTTAAAGCAACGCGATTCTTTTTGAATCGACCCGCTACGATTTCTAGTCGACATGAATCAATGTCACGTCTGCTCATGGTCAGACCCTGGATGTCTCCATATTGATTGCGAGTGACTTCACTGAGAAATTCGCACATTTCAATCCAGTTGCCAGTATTTATGCATTTCTCAGTCATTGGCTGGCTCCTGTGCTTCAACGAACCACCTCCATTTTGAGTTCGACCACATATGGATCTGGTAGTGGAGTCAAAAAGGTGACATTGTCCATTTTGAATACATGCTTCAATACTTCTTCCAGCTGGCTTTCGGTAAGCTTTACAGTTTTAGTTTCAACCACACGATGCTCGATCCAGCTATCGAAAGGGGAAACAGCGGTCTTTGCTGGATCAGAAGTCTTTTCCATTCGTGGCTCTGCACGATTACGCTGGATATCCTGGACATATAAATAATGCTTATTATCCGCTTTGCCTTCTGACTTTAAGCAGCCTTGACTCTCAAGGGCATAACAAGCGTTATCAGCTTGGCGTTTAGTGATTGCAAGTGAGTCAGCGACCTTAAAAGTGGTCACACCATCAGATGAAAAAAAGCATTGGTTTTTAATAAACTCAAGAATTCGAACCTTGATTGGTTTGCTGGTGTCATCTTTAGCTTTAGCCGGCTGTTGTTCTGTCTTGAACGGTGTTCCTGGAATGATGTCGAGTAGATTGGTGGGTGTGATTTTGGCATCAAATCCTTCTACGCCAACGACCTGAGGTGCCGGAGGAGTAAGGACCTCATTTTTAACCGGGTTTATAGCTACTTTTACGACCTTACCTGTATTTGCACTCACCACCAACTGAGTTTCTTTTTGAACCACTGGTTCAGCAGGCACTTGGTCGGCTTTTTTGGTGGTGTGATAGACACCTAAATCATCCAGGTGAATTTTTTCGTCTTGCATTAACACAGCAAGGCAGTTCTTGACCGTTTTCAGCGACATCTTTGAATTGTTCGCAATCTGTGCAGCAGATAAACCAAATGGATCATTCGTCAGCGCATCAAGCACTTTTCCGAGGTTTTTATCCATCTTTAAGCTGTTGAGGTCTTTAATATTTGTCATGAGTAGAGTTCCGAATAATCAAATTAGTTCAACATGCCGTGATTTTTTAATTTTTTACGCAGCGTCCCACGGTTTAAGCCAAGCAATTCAGCGGTAAGCGTCTGGTTGCCACGTGCCTGAATCAGAGTAAGTTTCAACAAGTGGACCTCTACCTGCTCAACTACAGCGCGAAAAGCGTCCCCTTTACTGATTTCAACGATGCGCTCAAGTTCTTCCTTGTTGATCGTCAATAAATTTTTCTGTGTCATGTGTGATACCCCTAAAATTATGCTGCAACGCGAATATGGATCTGACTGTTCAGCTGATCTATAAAAGCTGAACCCTTTTTGAAATAAACTTTAAAAAACACCTGGTAACGCTTTTTACCTTCAGCATTTAGTTGTTCTGAAGATGTGATCGTGACTTGGCCACGGGTAGGGTGTACCAGGGTCACAATCTTTTTCTTTTTACAGGCGCTCAAAATGCGGTAGTGATCATTGAGCAAGAATGCAAAAAACGCTTTCCGCAGTTTCGGGTGTATGGATCCCATCGGTTTGATGGGATCTGGTAAGTGGTTTAGGTAATTCATGTGTTCAGTGCTCATACAGCCTCCAATGCCTTACGAAGGTATGGATCAATTTCACCTGAGCCCAACAACCAACGAATGTAGTCCTTAGGCACCTGCTTTAATGGCACACCCTTATGCTTACCAAATGGCATTTCAGTCGGCATGCGTACCTTTTCAGACAATAAATAAAGCGAGTTCGTATCTTTGATGCCAAGCTTTAAGCAGATGTTTTTTAAGATGTTGTAGGTGAACCAAATGTCGTACGCAGCATTGTGAGCGTTGCGTAAATGATCACGTGCATCAGCTTTATCTGTCGCAAGGAAATAGAACAGTGCACTGAGCGTATGCGTTTCAAGTTCTGGCCATGCAAAACGCGCCAGTGCTAATGTGCAGATCGACTTGCTAGGTACATAAGATCCACATTTCTTGATCGCTTCAATGTCGTAATTGATATTGTGGCCAATGATGTATTCAATGTCCTTAGATAGACGGAACGTGTCATAACTTGGCTTGCCAGCAATGTCCGATTCCAAAATGTGATGCACAGCCATAGCACCAAAGCTGATAGGTTCAGGACAAGAAAAAAACTCGTCAAACACTTGCCCCTGGTCAAACCACAGCTCACCTTGCTCAAATGAGCAAGAACCGTAAGCGATTTCAATCGGGTACCCATTAATTGTGTGGGTTTCAGTATCTAAGATTATTGCTTTCATGCGCTGATGGTTTCCTTCGCTAATTTTTCAATGTCTTTTTTTACTGCTGGTAGTTTTTGAGCTTCGATTTCAGCTAAAGCGTCCAAGCCCAGGTATTCACAAACGGTTTTAGTGTCCAGACCGCGCTCATCAATAAAGTCCTGCAGATCTGCCAGTTGCTGATCATTCAGTCCGTTAAATTCCGGTGGATCAATCCAGGCGTTGCGCTGCTTATCAAACGTGCACCCCATTTCTTTTGCACGCTGGACCAATTCGGCACGCATAGCCTTGTAATTCAGATGCGTGTCATCAATCGCTTCGGTCAGCTGGTTTAAGTCACTTGCATACTGAGCTTCAGCACAGCTTTGCTTCCAGTTTTCAAGTTCTTCATTGGCTTTTGCCGCGGCCAACTGGGCAGGGGTAAGTGTGTTGATATGGTCTTTGGCCTGCTGAATTAGATCCGCTAAAAATTGCGGATGATCTTTCAGGTCTGGCACCCACACTTCACCGGTATCACCACCTAAGGCGCCTGAATTTTTGGCGTGGTGAGTTGGCGACGGTCGAAAGCTGATTACCCGGGCATTCTTGCCTTCACCGGTAGTGACAGTGGTCAAATAGCCCATGATGTCCGCAATGCGGTACAGCTCATTTCGGTTCTTACCACCAAGATCAGGACGATAGATAACCTGGTCACCATTCTGATCTTCAGAAGCGTGAGCAATGAAAACCACATCTTTTCCTGACGCGATTAAGGTGTTCACGTATTGCTTAAAGATATTGTTGGCCAGACCTTGGGCTTTAAGTTTGAGTGAGCCATCTTTTTGTTTATTTGTGCTGTTCAGCATTAAGTGAGTTTTAATGCTTTCTAGCATTGCACCAACTGTATCGATCACCACAGTGTTGTATGGAGCTAAGTCTTGTGGCGTTAGATTGGCAACATCGGCCCATTGTTGTACCTGAACAACAGCACCGCGGCGAAGTTCACCAGTACGGTGAGCACCACGATCGAAGTCAAATGAGATTGCTTTGTCTGCAGTAAAGCCAAGTGATGTTTTGCCCAGACCAGGATCGGCGTAAATGTAAGTGATGATGGCGCTCACATTTAAAACCTGATCTGCAGTAATAATTGGTAAAGCCATGACTGATCTCCTTATCTAGCCCAACCCATACGACGCTTATATGCTTTGCGCTCGTAGGATGGGATGTGTGATGCCTGTAATGCCTGAGCCAAAGTTTTACGACGCTGATAAGCAGCTTCACGTTCAAAATTGCTCATGATCCATGGGCGGGCAACGTGTGTTTCAAGAGTGACCAGTTCAAGGCCATCATCGCGTTCGATGTAGAAGCGGTGGCCGATGCGTACATAGACATGAGGGCCAAGGCGCATACGCATATTGCCGTTGGCATCAGTGCCCAAGTAGTTAGAAAATTGTTTGGTGTTAGTCGTCATCACGCAGCCTCCACTAAACGGTGTTTTTCGATATAGCCTTTGATCAGCAGGTTGATGTTGTAGTGGTCCACGTGATCGGTGAAATCGTTATAAGGATTGCCATTGGCATCGAAAACCTTGATTTCACCCAGCTGCTGAACTTCAACCGCAGTAAATTCCGAGCCTGGAACGCCGTAGCTGTCCTGGAAGGCTTCAACAGTGAAAGGGACGTGAACGCTAAAGCCATCCAGATTGATGACTGCACGACCTTCGGTTTCAGAAGTCATCACCAAAGTGCTGATGCCGTACTCAGAAGGCGCAACCTTTGGCTGATAAACAGGAACGTGGGCTGCCTGTTGTGGCTTGTATGCCAGGGCCAAACCGCCAACAGTTACAGAAGCTGTAACGATTGTGATGGCCAGGGTATTGAAAGGAGTGAGTTTTCTGTTCATACTTATCTCGCGTTTAGCAAAAGCCCAGTTCCCTTCCAAAGTAGCTGGGCTTTTTTGTTGTCTGTGCAAATAAAGTAAGTTAACTTACCTAAATAGTCAAGCATAAATAGTAATAAAAGTTACTTTTTAGTGTTTTTGATTTATAGTAGGCAAAAGAAACCCACCGCTGGGGTGGGCATAGCTGGGTCTATAAACATGAAAATTGTGCAGAATCGCAAAGAGTGGCGTCACAGCACCGTGATGCAATTGATTGAAACTTTAAAATTGAATGCCGAATCAGCGATTGGAGAAGCTAAGAAATTAGAAAAATATGTGTTTCAAAATGATTTTATTGTTGAAGTTAGCAATGAGGAACAAAAGAAGGCCCTTGAAAATTTGATCAAAAGCCTTGGAAGTGATTAATCAAATACACTAGATGGCTTAGTGTGTAGTTTTAAGCAATAATCAGACTCAGCTTTGTTGATATCCTTTACGGATTGTTCATACGTTTCAACCCAAAGATCCGCGCTGGTGATATTGAAAGCAAGAGGGTCTTTATCAGCAATTCTGACTTTGGTTAGCTCAAGGGCTAAAGCAGCTTTAATTTCAGGTTTCATATTTTCTCCGATATTTGTGGATGTTTGAGAACAATGTTGGTGCAGAGTCTCAACTTCATAATATCAGGGAAAATATGGATTTTTAATAAAGAAAACCCACCGCTGGGGTGGGTTGATCTTAACTGGATACCTTATTTTTTTACTTCAGTAATACTGATCGGCTTGTCTTTTTCAAACTCGACAATACCTTCACCGCCTTTGAAGTGAATAGAAACACCGTCATCATTCGCTAAGCGGATGCCACTACCAGAAACAGCGCGTTTAAGATGATAGACCTTACCCGATCCATCAATCATTTGTGCAGTTTCAAATAGGTCAGATGATTTTAGGAAAAGTTTTAAATCATTAGGGCCTACAAAACTGATAACTTGTGTGTTTTCAGAGGCATTGCGTATCACGTTTTCGCGCGTTACTTCTTTATTTGGAGTCGAAGTACAGCCAGTGATCGCTAGAGCTACAAGAGTTGCGCCTAACACGTATTTCATTTTGTTTTCCTTTTTGTATTCTAAATCATTGAAGTAAATATAATAAATAGTATAAAACTACGTTTAAATCCACTGTTACAGAGTTATTACACAAAAAGAACCGATCTATAAGCATTGGGGGGGTGTTTTGCGCTACTTCGTTATAACAGGTCAGGAGTACGATTGACCTTGATTAGATAGTAGTCACTAGATATGACAGTAGTTTTACTTCATGGATTGCAGTTAATCTTAAATAAAGTTTAACCTTGTTTTTATGTATCTTAAAAGATACAATTTTATAAAAGCTACAGATATACTGTGATGCAGATTAAAAAACTACCACCTTTTGATAGATGGTTTAAAAAACTTAAGGACTTACAAGCCAAAGCTCGCATACAAGCTCGACTTGATCGCTTAGAGGAAACAGGGCACTTTGGTGATGTAAAGACGGTAGAGCACCCTGTATGTGAAATGCGGTTTTTCTTTGGCGATGGGTACCGTGTGTACTATTTGCAGGAAAATGAAAGTATTGTTTTGCTGCTTATTGGTGGCGATAAAACCAGTCAGCAGGACGATATTAAAAAAGCCGTACAACTTGCTGCAGCCTATTTGGAATTAAAGGAGAGACACCATGATTGATCCAGCTGATTTAGTTGCAACAAAATGGGACAGTGCCGAGTACCTAGAAACTGAAGAGGATATGCAAGCCTACTTACAGGCCTGTATTGAAGAAGCAGGTGATGATGCAGCTTTTATTGCTAAAGCACTCGGAACGATCGCACGTGCCCGTGGTATGACACAACTCGCTAAAGATACAGGATTAGGGCGTGAGTCATTATATCGTTCGTTATCTGGTGAGGTTGTACCCAATTTTGATACTGTCCTAAAAGTGGTACATGCGTTGGGTTTAAATTTGACTGTAACACCTAAAACCACTCCTGCAGGGGCTTGATTTAACTTTTACAGGTTGCAATTAATCCCGTATTTTTCTTTGTATTAGATTAAAAAAATATGCATATTGATTACTTATCTGAACAAAGGAGGTATCATTCATTCAAATCAAAAATTCTTGATTGCAATTGATTGCATAAAGGAGTATGGCAAGGAGTATGGTATGTCTTCTAGTTCGAAAATTGAATGGACAGAGCGCACTTGGAATCCTGTTAAGGGATGTACAAAAATTTCACCAGGTTGTAAACATTGTTATGCTGAAACAATGTCTGCACGTCTTAAAGCAATGAGGACTCCAGGATATGAAGATGGATTTGCATTAAGAACTCTGGCACATAGATTAAATGAACCTTTGAAACGAAAAATTCCTACAGTGTATTTTGTTAACTCAATGTCGGATTTGTTTCATGAAAACGTACCAAAGGAATTTATTCACCAAGTATTTGACACAATTGAACAAGCTCATTGGCACACCTTCCAGATTTTGACAAAACGTGCTGACAGGATGGAGTCATTTTTTATTGAACGTAGACCACCTAAAAATGTTTGGTTAGGTGTTTCTGTTGAAGATAAAGAATACGGAGTACCAAGAATTGACAATCTCAGAAAAATTAAAGATGTGACAATCAGATTTTTATCTGTTGAACCATTACTTGAGGATATTGGAAAAATTAATTTAACTGATATTCATTGGGTTATTGTTGGTGGAGAGTCTGGTAAAAAAGCAAGACCAATGAAATTAGAATGGGTTGAATCAATCCGCCAACAATGTGAGAAAGATCAAGTGGCATTTTTCTTTAAACAATGGGGTGGATGGGGCGCTGATGGTGTTAAGCGCGCCAAAAAAGTAAATGGTAGAGAATTGCATGGCAGAACATGGGATGAAATGCCTGAGATTGCCTAAAATAACTTATATTGTCGTGATGGAATAATAATATCGGTCTGATGATACTTTTTTGATGGTTTTCGAGGTTTTCCATCTTTATTTAAAATCTCAACAGATCTTTCCTCATGTAACTGCTTAAGAGAGCTCTGTAGTATATCTTCAGATGCTGGGGTATTGGTTACTACAGATGGGAATAAATATCCCACAGGGATTTTACTGTCTTGCTCAAACAATATTTTACCAAAATCAATATGTAAAGCATCAATACAATTTTGTTTGGATAGTTCATCGAAGTCAAATGTACCAGAATTCCCAGCAAGTTCTAAATCTCTATTTGCTTCATAACCAAATTCAAAAATACCAGGTTCAAGGCTATGTCCAAAGTATGTTGCGTTATTCCAATGAAGTCTTTTCATAACTTCATGGGCTCGGTATGTATTACATAAATGTACAAGCCAATATCCCCATTCTTTAGATGACTGAGGTTTAATAAAAAACAACGTCATAAATTTTGCATTTGATAAATCTTTTAAAGCTTTAGCAATTTGTCGCTGAATATATACTCTATAATGATGCCCATCTTTTGGTAATTGCTCTACTATTTTCCAATCAATATAACTATCTATTTCTAAATTAATCAGTGCCTTACGAAAGTGATTGTCTTTTGAGAAATAGGGAAACATAGATTCTATATTGAATGTTAAAATAACTTCTGAATTTTTTAACTCTCTTAGTATTTGATTAATTTCTTTAATTTTTACATCAGAATATCCATATTGATCTAAGAAAAAAATTGCTCGCTCACCACCTTTATTATTTTTAATTTTATTAATTAAATTAGGAAGTATATTTGAGAAATTAGCATTATAGAGGTTAATTTTTTTATAATCTTGAGCATAATAGATATTATCCTTGTATTTAGAAGACAATGTTGCTTTTAAAAATTTAATCGCATTAGGGTTTTTATCAGCAAAAAAATAATGTGCATCAATAATACGTTCTTTTTCTCTGTTAATATTGATATCTATTCTTGATTTATTAATTGCTTCAATTAGATGTATTGGCGATCCATCTAGAGTCATCCCATTTTGGTCTTGATATGATCCACCTCCACAAAAACCATCAACTAAATTGATTGTTAATTTGGGAATATTCGCATTCGATAGTAAAATTGGTATATAAGCATTAATATACTCATTTAATATTTTATGTTTAATAAGACTGTGTGGGTCAATTTGTGGAACATTTTCATTTCCCCAGTCGTACTTATTATTTTTTTTAACCATAAATTAATCCCTCATATTTCATTAAACATCCCTATACAACCCAACGACTTTGCCAACCAACTTACATCCATCCACCAATGGAATCGTTTTTTCAGGCCAGTCTGGGTTAAGCGGTTGCAAATACATATTGCCGCTTTCAACAATCAGCTTTTTAAAAGTCGCCTCTAGATCGCCTTCACAAGAGACGATGACTAAATCACCTGTTTTTAAATCATTTGTTTGAAAGTCAGGATTTACATAAATTTTGTCACCAGGCCGGAAGTCTGGGAGCATTGATTCACCAACGACCTCTAAGCCATATCCATTCTTTCCACATTTAGGGTTAGGTGGCAGCCATTCTTCAAATTGAGTACCGGCTGGAACGGAGTCAACTGTGGTCCAAGATCCAGCTTGTACCCAGGAAATAACAGGTATCAATCGACCAGCAATAGGGAAAGGGGCAGTGACGTTTGGTCCTATATCAGCTCCTTTTCCATGTAAAAGGTAATCTGAATTCACCCCTAATATCTTTGATAACGCCATCAAGCTATCGTGTTTGGGTAGGTTTTCATCCTTTTCCCAATAGATTACTGATGTTTTAGAAACCCCAATAGCATCAGCTACTTGTTGCTGAGTCAATTTTCTAGATTTTCTTAATGCTTTGAAGCGTGTACCAAGAGTTTCCATAAGTGTCGCGCCCAATTTTTTCGTAAGAAATCTTACCATTTGACATGGTAAGTTTTATGCTTTTTAATATGGTAAGAAAAGTTACTTTAGCGGGTAAGATTATGACCAAAACAGAAGCACTTTCACTTTTGAAATGCAACGTTACAGAGCTGGCCATTAAATTAGGTATTAGCTCTCAAGCTATTAGTCAGTGGCCTGAAAACAAAATTCCTTTAGCTCGTGAGTATCAAGTCCGTGATTTAGCTAAGGGGCAGAAGCCCTTAAACCACAATACTCAAGTAGCGTAAGTCGGATTGAACTTATAAACACGTTCAAAGGAATCTCAAATGAACATTGTAGACGCGGCTTATCATACGGTGCACGACTACCCAGGCGGTGCAAATGCACTGGCTCCACGCATGGGTATTAAAAGCCCGGCTGTTCTCAACAGCAAAGTAAATCCGAATACCGATACGCACCATATTTCACTTCTTGAGGCCTCAAAACTCATGGCCATTACAGGCGATCCACGCATTTTGCAAAGCCTCAATGCTGAACATGGGAAAGTCGCTATTGATTTACCGGTCATTCCCGAATGCCGGGATTCTGCACTGACAGAACTGATTTTGAATATGGGAATTGCTGGTGGAGATATACAGGCGGTTTTCAAGGAAATGATGGCTGATGGCCGGGTAACGCTGGGAGAGGCAATGGATATGTCCAAAGTCATCCACACGCTTCACATGGTCTTAGCTGAACTGGATGCACAGGTCCATGCCTGTGTTGATGAAAAAGAAAAAGCCTGAGGTGCGAAATCAGGCTTTTGTGTTCACAAGTCATGAAGGAAAAATGAACATGAAATCAAATTTAGCATATGAACCACAGCTACCTCAAGGGCAAGTAGTTCATTTCCCAAAAAATGAGCGCAAAGCTATGTCAAATAAAGAAGAGCGCTACACAAGAATGCCTAACTCTTTAATTGACGACCAGATAATGGCGCAATTAAACGATAAAGCTTTTAAGTGCCTTATGTTCATTGTGCGGCAAACATCCGGCTTTGATCGTGCATCTCACTCAATCTCAATTACCCAATTTCAGAAGTATTGCGGCATCAAAAAACGTGACACGGTGATGGCCTGTATCAAGGAACTGGAAGATAAAAAAATCATCAAAGTTGAGCGCAAAACCGGCTGTTTAAATGTGTACAGCTTGATCCTTAACCAGTCCCATGAAACGGGACTACCTTCAAACGGGACTAGTACCGTTGAACGGGAGGGGACTAGTACCACGAAACGGGACGGGGGTAGTCCCATCAAAGGGGACGGGACTAGTACCGTTGAACGGGACCCTATTAAAGAAACATTTAAAGAAAATATTAAAGAAAATTTTAAAGAGTGTAGCGCGCAAGAAAATACACACACAAACGCGCAGGAAAGTTTTTTGCAACCGGTGCAGTGGAAACCAAACCTCCATCAACTGGATGTGATTTTGAAAACAACCAAGTTTTCACAACGAGCATCCGAAATCTTGGGCCTGGAAGATTTTGAATTCCATCTGGGGAACTTCAACGCACACCATGAGCGAAATATTCAGCTCACTGACAACCAGAAACACCGGAAGTTTGCACAGTGGCTTGTGCAGGAATTTGAAAAGCAGCTGCAACGGATTGAGCGCAAGAACACTTCGATCCGAAAGACTGGAGTGATACCAAACCGAAACGTCAACGATGCATGGGGAGAGATCCAGCACTACGCGCCGTGTACCGATGACATTGAGCTGGGGGATTTGATATGAATTCAACCGCTGTTGCTCAACAATTCAATCTTGAAGTCAGTCACGAGCTTTGCGCAATCCATGCCGAGCCAAAACTGATCACCGGTGGTGGCCCGATTTGCGGTACCTGTGCCAAAGAAAAATTGATCCAGGCAAACCGTGAACACCAGAAGCAGGTGGATACCGAAGTGCGTAAAAAACACTTTGCCGGTGCCAAATTGCCAGCCCGTCATGCTCAAAGTGGCTTTGCTGAATACCAGACCCAGAACGATGGCCAGAAGCTGGCAAAAATGACCTGCGTGAAATTCACCAAGGATTTCATTGCCGGTAAAACCCGCAATCTGATCATGGTGGGCCGTACAGGTACCGGTAAAACACATCTGTCTTGTGCAGTGGCCAGAAACGTATTGGAGCACGGTAAATACGCCCGTTACATCACTTCCGAAGACATGGCCAATGAGATTGCCAATGCCTGGAAGAAAGAGGCTAATGACAGCGAATCAAACGCAATCTACCGGTTTACGGAATATGACCTCCTGATTCTGGATGAATATGGCCTGCATGATCGACATGAAAACCGTCTGCAGCTGGTCCACAAGGTTTTGTATTCGCGTTACGACGAAGGCAAACCAACAATGCTGATTTCAAACTTTACGCTTGAAGAACTGCGCAAGGATTTGGGTGATCGCCTGTGGTCCAGGTTCCAGCATGATGGCCTGGATATGGTGGAGTGCAATTGGTCTGATGCGCGTATGAGAGGTGGGGTGTGAGTATGCAGGTAGGAAATTGCGTAAAAGTCGACTTCACATCTGAATCACGCACTGAGTTTTCAGGTGCCCGATTCACTGGCCGGGGAGTTATTGACCGCCTGGAAGATGGGCGCGTATTTGGACGTCTGGATGATGGTCGACCATTCATGTGCTTTCCAGATGATGTTGAGGTTATCCCGGCTGAAGCATGTGAACACGGATATGACGTTGCATGTTTGTTGTGTGGTTTCGGATCTATTGATGGGGAGCGGGTATGGCACAGCAAAAAGTAGAGCATGACTTTCAAACCGTGGACTGGTGCCGATCTAAATATGCAGTTGTACAGGGTGAACGGATGATCCTGGTATTGCGACAAATGATGGCCAAACGAGGCAAAAGCAGCTCTAAGAATGTATCTGAATGGATTGGATGCCCACTCCGTACAGCACAGCGTTATTTGAATCAGTTGGAAATGGCAGGTTATGCCGCACGTGATGATGGATACCCATCAGGCTACACACCGACTGAAAAATTAAGCATCTTCGAGGGGAATTGAGATGACTTTACAGCACATAGAAGCACAAAAAGCGGCACGTTACGTGGGGAATTATTCAGAGAAGCAGGCGCAACGTCGTGCACTGGATGAAATGCTAAAGGGGTACAAGGGGAAGATCACTGAACTACCAGGGCCAAACTTTAAACCACGTCCTGTTCACCACCATTGTGAAGATCCAAATGAGTTTTGCGGTCTGATCAAATTAAGCCGAATCAAGAACTGGTTCAATGCCGGCACTAAAAACCTGTCACGTCGCAAGATGATTTTAAAGTTTGTTGATATGACTGAAGACCAGGTGCTGTATATCACCCTGCCAGCCAATGAGCAGAGTCTAAGTAACCGTGAGTACCGCAATATTATGAATGCTATGCCACTGGTTGAAGTAGAAGAACAGCGTTTGTTGTCTGATATGACCAGACCTTTGCTGGATCGTCAGCCTGCTGTTCACCAGTCAGCTTTTGATTTTGGGGATGTGTCGTGAAAGACCTAAATAAGACATTGCTGTTTATTTTTATGGCGATTGGGGCTGCTTTGGTGAGATTGGGGGGTGGGGTGTGAGTTTTAATTTACTTCCGCATGAATTGATAATTGATAATTTTGCTGGTGGTGGTGGAACCAGTACTGGCCTTGAGCAAGCTTTCGGCCGTACGGTAGATGTTGCTATCAATCACGATCCTAAAGCTCTTGCTATGCATCGAATTAATCATCCCGATACTAAGCATTTTTGTGAAAGTGTGTGGGATGTAGATCCGATCGAAGCGACAGGAAATCAACCAGTAGGTTTGGTCTGGTTGTCACCTGACTGTAAGCACTTTTCAAAAGCTAAAGGTGGGAAGCCGGTAGAAAAGAAAATTCGTGGTTTAGCATGGGTTGCTTTGCGCTGGGCCGCCAAAGCTCGTCCTCGAGTAATTATGCTTGAGAATGTTGAAGAGTTTAAAACATGGGGAACATTGGGGAGGGATGGTAAACCTTGTCCTAAAGGTAAAGGTCGTACCTTCAAAAGCTTTGTAAATGCGCTTAAACGTCAAGGGTATGAAGTTGAGTGGAGTGAATTACGGGCTTGTGATTATGGTTCGCCTACCATTCGCAAACGTTTCTTCTTGATTGCTCGTCGTGATGGTTTACCAATTAAATGGCCAGAACCAACACATGGGCATCCAGATAGTATCGATGTTCAGAAAGGAAAATTAAAGCCATGGCGTACTGCAGCAGAATGTATTGACTGGTCCATTGATTGCCCGAGTATTTTTACTCGTAAACGCCCATTGGCAAAAGCCACCATGGATCGTATCGCCAAAGGTGTAGAGCGTTATGTATTAAATACAGCACAGCCATTTATTGTAAAAGCGAATCACACTGCAGAGTACTACAAGTGTTTCCGTGGGCAGTCACTTGCAGAGCCATTGCAGACTATTTCCTGTGTTCCGGGCTTTAGCTTGATTGCACCTGTATTAACAGAGTGTGCAAATGCTTCAAACCAAAGATCAATGCCGGCTGGGGAGCCATTAAGAACAATTTGTGCAGAAACAAAAGGTGGCCATCACGCACTTATTGCAGCGAATCTTGTTGTAAATACATCTGGTCATCCTGGTAATAGCATGTTGAATCCATTACATACAATTACAGCCGGAGGTCACCACGGATTGGTTTCAGCATTTTTGGCCAAGAATTATACCGGTGTTGTGGGTAGTGATATTCAAGAGCCGGTTCATACGATTACAGCCAAAGGCCATAACTCTCTTGTAGTAAGTCATCTTTCAAAATTGAAAAACAATTGTGTGGGCCAAGATCTGGCTGATCCAATGCACACAATGACGACCATCAATCAATTCGCTGAGGTTCGTGCATTTTTAACTGCTTTTTATGGCAATGAAAAAGATGGTAACTCAGTAGACCAGCCATTAAGAACAATTCCAACGAGGGATCGTTTCGGATTAGTGAAAATCAATCAACAGGAATACCAGATTACCGATATTGGCTTTCGCATGTTGCAACCAGTTGAATTATTCAAAGCCCAAGGTTTTCCAGAAAACTATATTTTTGAGCGCGGGATTGATGAACATGGTCAGGAGATCCGACTGACTAAAACTGAACAGACCCGAATGGTTGGCAATTCTGTTTGTCCTCAATTGTCACGCGCTTTAGTTGAAGCGAATTTTAAGCATGAAGAAAAATACAAAGGTGCAGCATGAATAACGATTCCAATATTGCCCGAGCTATGTGTCTGGTACCACATCACATGATGCTGGCTTTCATGCAGGGTAATCACAACAAAATTATTGATGATAGTGCCTACTGGAACATGCTGGGTACTGCCTGGAAAGCTGGTGGCTGTTTCAAGGATCAAAATCATTGGATAGTGATGTTTCGCAGTAAACGCAGAAACCGTCAGAAAATCATGAAAACCAGTGAACGTCGTGAGTTTGCACGTTTGCCTAAAGAATTGAAGGCGTACCGTGCCTATGCAGACCCAATTGAAATTGAGCAGTCAATTTGCTGGAGCCTGTATAAAAAGTTTGTTGAGCGATATGCCAAAGCGAAAGACCTGCAGATTGCAGAATGCACGTTTAACCGTGATGACGTATTTGCTTATTTCAACCGTCGTCAGGAGTCTGAAATTCTGGTGTGGCGAGATGTCGCGTAAATCGTCGTGACTTATATCAAATTTTATTTATCAAAATTTCAATCAAGTATTACAGGGTGATTACCGCATGAGTTTAGGCCAAGACACATTTATGCCACGCGTTGAGCTAGTCGTTCACAAATTTACGAATCCTGAGTTGAAGCAGACACAGCGCGAGTACTGGGAAAAAGAAGTCGCAAAGTTTAAGAAACAGGGCAATGAGATTACCCAGATCCCAAGAGGGCAAAGCGGTTATAAACCAGCGGAAATGGAATATGCCAGCAAGGGCAGACAAAGCAAAGGTGGAGCACGGCAGTCTACTACGGTTTATAGAACACATGAGGCAGATACCTATGAAGGTAAGCCATGCCGGAAATGCGGTTTAAAACTGCGTTACGTTTCAACTTCTGGCTGTGTGTACTGTACGAAAGCGAGAAAGAAAAATGGCAAAGCTTAAGGTTCGTAAGAAGAAATTCAATCCAAACCGGGTATCACCAGCAGCGACCAGACAATACCAGCACGACGCATTATTGCGTCGTGACATGGCTCAAAAGTTCCCAATGGAAATGGAATATGTTGGCCATCATGTCCATGAGTACATTGAACGCAAGAAATTAGATGAAAAAGAATTATTTGATCTTTTTTCAGACAGCAAGACGTTACCGTTCCATATAGCGTTAGGGGCATACGATTGGCAGAACATGGGTATTGTCCTGGTACTCGATCACATTAAGCCATGTGAGTGGTTTATTCATACCAATATTCACTTGATGAATATCTATGAAGAAGAAACCAACATGGTCACCGTACCTTATGAGCAACGAGTTCCAGAGATGCATCACTGTGAACTTTGGCAAGGTAAGGCAGATGCCAGGGTGGATCTGGGTATGGGGCTGAAGAAGGTTGGCTGGAAGGGTTTGAAACAAGAACTATCCGATGCCATTGATGCCCGAAAGGATATACCAGACGGTTATGCCATCGAGTATATGCAGATTTATATCAGTGCTGATGTCGAGTTTAAGAGTCTTGCGGCTTACAAGGAATATCTGGCCGTAAATTCATGGCTAAAACAGGGTACGGCAGTAGCAGAAAGAAATCTGAGATCTTTATGGGTACAAGAGCAGTACTCAGCACAACTAAATGGACAGGGTTATGGGGTAGAACATGCGGTTTGAAAACACTGATGACTTGCATACCAGTTTTCAGGAATGGATCAAAGTACAGGACTTTTACCCAACCTTGCTGGCCAATCGTGGTACTGCATTATTTTTACGTGATGGTGATGAATACCGCTATATGCCGATTCGAGTTGGCTTTAAGGCTTATCAAATGATTCAGGATAATCGGGGAACAATATGATGTTAAAACCAAATACTTTACACCTGGCATTGGCCAGTGCGGGGATGTATTTCAACTTTGAACGTCGTGTTATGACGACCTTCAAGTCAAATACGAAAAAAGCAGTTACTGGCTTACCAGAGGTTAAAACTTTGGATGAGCTTATGGCTGAAAATACCGGGCTGGTTTGTGCCTGGGATCTGGCTGCTGAATAAATAGCCTATGCCAGCGGTATTGACTGATCGGGAACTTCGGAAAGCAGGCTTGGGGCACTTGTGCGCTCAGCCTGTACCCGATCCGAAAAAGAAAACCCCAAAATACAATAACACCAAGACCGAAAAAGACGGGCTTAAGTTTGATTCAAAAAAAGAGGAACGTCGGTACACCACTTTAAAAGCCATGGAACGGAATGGAATCATTCAGGACTTAAAGATGCAGGTCCCATTCGTACTGGCACCTAAGGTGAGATTCAGCACTGAATCACGGGCTAAACCAGAGCTACGCTACGTTGCAGACTTTGTTTATATGCGTAATGGCCAGCAAATTGTGGAAGACGTTAAAAGCATAGCAACACGTAAAAATGATACTTATCGCATTAAGCGCCACCTGATGATGTCGGTGCATGGCATAGAAATTCAAGAGGTCTAAATGGCACTATTCAAAAAATTGGAAAAGCAGATTGAAGGAAAGCTCTATGCCGTTGGGGATCTACACGGCTGCTATAACCTTTTAATGCAGAAACTCCGTGATATTGGCTTTGATTTTGAAAAAGACCATCTGGTTTCTGTCGGTGATCTGGTAGATCGTGGATCACAAAACCTGCAGTGTATCGAATTACTTTCTCAGCCATGGTTTAGCGCCGTACGTGGCAACCATGAAGATCTATGTGTTCAAGGCCTACATAACGAATCTGCAAAGCGCTGCCATATCGCCAATGGTGGTGAATGGTTTTATATGCTCGATGGCCAAGCTATGTACAACATTGCCAAAGTCTTTGCGGAATTACCTGTTGCCCTTGAGGTGGAATACCAGGGTAAAACTTTTGGTTTTGTGCATGGCCATATTGAACACAACAACTGGGACAACTTCAAAAACGACTTAAATTCAGTAATCCAAGGTCGTCATGTAGCAGATCACGTAATGTGGGGTCGTGATCGTTTCGGGGATTGGGAAGGAACTCAGTATTCAGCGGTTGAAAATGTTCATGCAGTAATACTGGGGCATAGCGTTTCACCGCAACTGGTTAAACGCCATAACTGTTATTTCATTGATACAGGCGCAGTGCACTACGGCACGCTCACTGTGCTTAATCTTGGTCTGATTTAAGGGGAATACCATGGGTGAGCGTAAGAGACATACAGACGCAGAGCAGAACGATGAAAAAAAATCATCAACGATCATGATCTATGAAGCATGTGTGGATCTGCATAACCAAGGGCAGATTATTACACGTGAAACTCTGCAGATTGCATTACCACATCTTACCCGGGGACAGATCGACGATCGCTTAAGTTATCTGGTGGATACCAATCAGGTGAATCGCGTTGAGCGTGGTGTTTATATGCCGGTGCAACAACATCGTCCTGCACGCATGATTAGTAAAACAGTGCTGAATGACGGTACGGTAAAGATTGAAATTGGTGATGATATTGTACTGACCTTAACACCTAAAGAAGCACGGGATTTTGGGTGTCTAATGGTCAGTGATGCCATGCAGTACAGCAATATCGAGATGGGGCGTAGCATGAACTATGTCACCAACAATATTGCCACTCAGGTAAGAAAATTGGCTCGCAGTATTGAGCGGATCCATGAAGATAAAATTCAAGGAGGCCTGTTTGATGAAATTGGTCCATAACGGAATGCCATATCCCGTGCTGGATAATGGCCAGTCTATGAGAAGAATATTTTATAAGATCAAATAATAAAAATGAGTCATCTCAAAATTGACTGACATGACTCATTAAATAAAAATTATTCAGCAGACAGTAAATATATGTCACTGGCAGATAGGCCATCTTTTACATACAGCATAGGCGTTTGTGCTTCATCCATCCCTTCTAGCATTAAGGCTGCTTTAGCTTGATCAAATGACTTTTGAACTGAGTGTCCAAAGCTAATAGATGAATAAAACTGAGCAGAAAAATATTGTGCAGCTTCGTCAGTAATACTTTGGGTCATCCCGATTGCGCATTCAATATGTTGGGTGACTAATGAAGCTTGATTAAACGAAGAGCAGGTGTTAAAGAAAACCAATCGTAGATTATCATTTGCTACGCTCATAGCTTGAACGATCGCTTCCAGTGATACCAACTTTGTTTCATCATTGTTGTTCATTAAAACCAACTCATCGTCATCACTGCCATGACCGCTGAAATGGACAATAGTTGGCTCACAAGTATTTAGATGATGCAAAATGTCGCCAGGCCTAACTGCCCATCTAGATTCAAGTTTCACAGAATCTCTATGACGCGCCTTACTAATTTGTTCATCTATAGATCGCACTTCAATATCTAACCCTAATTGCCCTTGATCACGTGGATTAGACGCTAGAAATAAAACAGTAATTTTTTTCGGTAATTCTTTTAGTTTTTTGATTTCCTGTGAATGATCTTTCACAGTAGAAGATAAGTTGGCCATTAACTTTGCCTGTTCCTTGTTAGCACGATCGACTTTAACTCGATTTTGTTTAGCTAATTTTGTTTCTTCAGCGAAGACCTTTTTTTCATATTCACCTTTACGTTTCTCTAAACTTGCAATTTCTTTCTCATGTTTAGCTATATTGTCATAATGTTTTATTTTTGCCGCCTCACATCTTTCAATCTCTTTACTCTTACTTTTAATTGTAGTTAGTGAACTAGTACTATTAATTTGTCTTTTTAAGTTTGCAATTTTTGTATTTTCTTTTGAAATGCTTTCAGTTTCTTTCCCTTTTTTTGCTAGAGCCTGGGAAATCTTTTTAGCTGTATCTTGAACAGTTCTTCTGTATGAGTCTAATAAAGACATTTTGGTATCCTGTAATCGAAATGTGATAAGTGTATTTATAGTTAGAGTCACTATAAATTAGAAAAAAGAATAAATCATCCTTCCGTGGAACATCTATCCACTGTACGCACTGCGTAAAACTGTAGGGTTCGACAGTACGCACCGCGCACTCCCATCATCACCTTGTAAGCAAAGGTGGTGTGATGTCAGAGAAGAAAACAGCTCCTGATTGGGAACGTATTGAAATCGAATATCGTGCAGGCGTGCAGTCTATAAGACAGATAGCACAAGCTTTTGGCGTGTCTGATGGTGCTATTCGCAAGCGTGCAAAAACACAAGAATGGACCCGCGATTTAAACGGCAAGATCAAAGCAAAAGCCGAAGCAATAGTACGCACTGAAGTGGTACGCACTGAAGTACGCAACTCACCAGAATATAAGGCCACTGAAAAAGAAACCATTGATGCCAATGCCAATTTGATCGCCAGCATCCAGATCAATCAGCGTAAAGATATCCAACGTGCCCGAAATTTATGTATGGGCCTGTTCGATGAACTTGAACACATCATCGGACTGGACAACATCGCATTGCTGCAAGATTTTGGTGAAGTCATGCGCAAGGAAGATGACAAAGGCCAGGACAAACTGAATGACCTGTACATGAAGATCATCCAGCTGCCGAACCGGGTGAAATCAATGAAGGATCTGGGCGATACACTCAAGACTTTGGTTGGTCTGGAAGTACAAGCCTATGGCCTGGATAAAAAACAAGAAGAAAAGGCAGATGATCTAACTGCATTGATCAATCGAATTGCACAAAGCAACTCATCCACATTCCAGCCTGTAGCACATGACCCTGAGTTCGATAATGAAAATGGGGACGCTACGTGAATAAGACGACCAACGACCCACATCAAAATCATTTCATGCACGTACGTGCAACTAAACTGCACCATAACTGTGCAAAAGTGGTGATTATATGATGTATAACACCAACTTAGCGGAACTACCCACAAATAAGGAAGAACTGGAAAGATGCCTTGCTGACCCGCAATGGCGTATTTTTTCAGGCTGCCTATACAAGATCAAAATTAAGGGTGATGACTTCAAGGATGACTTGGGAAATGTTATTGAAGCCGATACCTTTGAGCTGCCATTTAAACCGAACGCTGCACAGATCAAATTTTTAAACCGGTTGTGGCACCGCAACATCATCCTAAAAGCACGTCAGCTCGGTTTTACCACTTTGATCTGTATCTTGTGGCTGGACCATGCATTGTTTAATGCTAACCAGAACTGCGCCATCATTGCCCAAGACTTGCCGACGGTTTTCAGTATCTTTAAAGACAAGATCAAGTTTGCCTATGACAACCTTCCAGATGAAATCAGAGCACGGTTCCCTTTAAAAGCCTATAACAAGTCGGAAATTGAGTTTGGCCACAATGGATCGAGCATCCGTGTAGCGACATCATTCCGTTCCGGTACCATTCACCGCATGCTGATTTCCGAGTTCGGAAAGATCTGTGCGAGTGATCCGGCCAAAGATGATGAGGTTATTACCGGTTCGATCCCAACTGTACCGACCAACGGTGTGCTGGTGATTGAATCCACGGCGGAAGGGCGTAATGGTTCATTCTATGCAATGGTTCAGGCAGCACAGACTAACTATCTGCTGCGCAAAGTCCTTACTTCCAAGGATTACCGCTTCCATTTCTATGCCTGGTGGCAAGAGCCGAAGTACCGGATTGATTCTACTCAAGTCACTATTTCAGCCAGAGATCATGAAGAACTGGATGAAGTTGAGCTGATCGTACGCCAGAAAATGGGGATCAAGATGCGTCTCGATCCTGATCAGCGTGCTTGGTATGTGCTGACACGGGACAACGACCTTCGTGGTGATAGTGCAAAGATGTGGCAGGCATATCCATCATTCCCTGATGAAGCATTCCAGGTGGCCAAAGACGGTAACTACTATGCCAGGGATATGCTGGCACTGCGTAAACGTGGCGGTATTGGTCAGATCGAAGTATTAGATGTACCGACTTATACCTACTGGGATATCGGAAATCATGACGGCTGTGCGATCTGGTACCACCAGGTAATGAATGGCCAAGACCATTTTATTCGCTACTACGAGAAGCATGGCCAAGATCTCAGACACTATGTAGCAGAGATCAAATCACACGATTACATTTACCACACCCACTTCCTGCCGCATGATGCAGCACACCAGCGCCTAGGTGACTTTAACAAGTCTGTTATGGAGCAGCTGGAAGAACTATTACCAGGACATAACTTTGTCATTGTGCCGCGTATCACCCAGCTGATTCATGGGATTCAGTCCACACGTAAGCATCTAAAGAATGCATGGTTCGATAAAGATGGCTGCAAATTGGGTATTGAGCGTATCGAAGGCTATCAGAAGAAATTCTCCAAGGCAGATAAATGCTTCATTGATCAGCCGAACAAGGCCAATGGCTGCTCGGAAGGTGCCGATGCATTACGCCAATGGGCACAGGCCAAGGATGCAGGAATGATTGAAGATATCGCAGACATGACGAGCCGTGTAGGGTTCGCAGAAGAAGAACCAAAACGCCAAGATAACTACAACGATGAGCCAGTCGACTGGCGACTAATGTAGAACAGGTAGCAGCATGCAGAATGATGAAAACTCAGTGACTGATACGCCAGATGTTGTAGATGAAATGGCATTAACGCTGGAAGAACTTAGCGAGATCCATGATGAGATCGAGCAGCAACCACATTGGCGTTCGACTGCAGATAAAGAAATGGACTATGCCGACGGCAATCAGCTGGATAGTGAATTGCTTACACGCATGAAAATGATCGGTATTCCTCCTGCAGTAGAGAACATGATTGGTCCTGCATTGCGTGCCATTGAAGGTCATGAGCTGGAAACACGGACAGACTGGCGTGTGACACCCAATGGTGAGCCTGGTGGACAAGATGTTGCAGATGCACTGAACTATAAGTTGAATCAGGCTGAGCGATTATCTAAAGCAGATAAAGCCTGTAGTGATGCATTCCGGCCTATGATCGGCTGTGGTATCGGCTGGGTTGAGGTTAAGCGTGAAGCAGATCCTCTGAAGTATCCCTATCGCTGTGTTGCAGTGAACCGTAATGAAATCCATTGGGACATGAAAGCCCAGGAAGATGATCTAAGTGATGCACGCTGGTTGCGTCGTAATCGCTGGGTGCATCCACAGCGTCTTAAGATTGCATTCCCTCAGCATAAAGAGCTGATAGAAACGATTGGCAGGCACGGTGCTTTGTGGTGGCAGCATGACAGCATGATCGATGGTGGTAATTCTACCGGTCTGCGTAATGCCTGGGGTGATGCTCAGGCCTGGTCTAAGACCGAACGTTTCTGGTTTGATCAGACTTCTAAAGAGATTAATGTCTCAGAAGTGTGGTATCGCCGTTGGGTAGAACTGACCATGTTGCGCTTTGATGATGGCCGGATCGTTGAGTTTGATGAAAACAATCCAGCACATATTTATGCTGCAGCAAATGGTTATGCCATTCCAGAGCGTGCACCAGTGGCTAAAATGCGTCGTAGCTATTGGATGGGACCACATTGCCTATACGATGGGCCTACACCATATCCGCATGAGAGTTTCCCCTATGTACCGTTTATAGGGTTCCGTGAGGACAATACCGGTATTCCATACGGCTTTGTACGTGACATGAAGTACAGCCAAGACCTGATCAATTCAACACAGGCTAAGCTGCGTTGGGGTTTAAGTTCGGTGCGTGTGACCACAACACGTGGTGCATCTCAGATGACACGTGGCCAGATCATGCAGCAGATTGCACGACCAGATGCCTACATTGAACTGAATCAGCAGCACATGGCCAAGACTGGTGCTAAGTTTGAAGTTGAGCGTGACTTTGAGTTGAATCAGCACCAATTTAAGTTGCTTGAAGATAGCCGGATCTCGATTGAACGTACCAGTAGTATTACTTCAGGTTTTCAGGGCCGCCAGGGTACAGCAACCAGTGGACGACAAGAGCAGCTGCAGATTGACCAGTCGAATCAGGCATTGCGTAAGATCATGGATCACTTTAAGGAATCCCGTACCCAAGTTGGGGAGTTATTACTTTCTATGATTGTAGAAGACCTGGGCAGTAAGGAAGAAGTCGTGGTGATTGAAGGTGATGCGATTACCGCAGAGCGTCGTGTGCATATCAATAAGCCTGAGACAGATCCAATGGGTTATACCTATCTGTCCAATGATGTACAGCGTACCCGGATTAAAGTCATTCTTGAGGATGTGCCAAGTACTAGCGGATTCCGTGCCCAGCAGCTTGCAGCCTTGTCTGAAGTTACCAAGTCATTACCACCGAATATCCAGCAGACGATTCTGCCGTACCTTATTGCGCTTACAGACACACCGTTTAAACGTGACATCATTCAAAGTATTCGTGATGCAGTGGATGCACCGACACCTGAGGAAGTGGAACAACGTATTAAGGATGCAGTAGCTCAGGCTCTGAAAGAATCTGGCAATGAGATCAAGCTGCAAGAATTGCGCTTAAAAGAGCGTAAGACAGAAAGTGATATTAAATTGCTTGATGCCAAGGCTGTACAGACAGGCGTTCAGTCGCAGTACAGTGCAGTTCAAGGTGCGGTACAAGTGGCTCAGGTACCACAAGCAGCACCGATTGCCGATATCATTATGCAAGGTGCTGGGTATCAGCGACCTAATCCAATGGGTGATGATCCGAACTTGCCTATACCAAGTGATGTAGCAGCACGTGATATCCGTTCACCATACATGGAAGGGGAAGGTGCACAGATCGGCAGTGAAGGTATTGCGGATATGCAAGTGCAGCAGAACACATCACCAATGAACCCACCGGTACCGCAGCAGCCTTCTACTGGACTGCAAGGAATTGAGACGGCGCGGACCAGTGATAATATTTAGATTATGTCTGAACTAATACACCTCATGCTTAATGCTTAAATTATGCTTACGAGTTGTCATAGCAGTATATAAGTCATCTAAAGGGTGGTAGAAAGAATTAGTTGAAGGTCGATTTGCATTCTGTAGCCATTCAAGCAGTTTCTGATTCGATAAGGTTGCATCTGTATTTGGTACTGTAAATGCAAATTGTACTGGTTTCTCATCTTTAGCAATGGAGTCTGCAAATGTATTATCTCGACTTTCAAATGCGATATTCCTAGGCTTTTTTCTTTCAACGAGTGCAGCAAATTGAAGTTCAGAATATATCCATGGAGAAGAAATATATTTTTCTTTATCAATAGCATCAGTTATAGAAATAGAATTATCTGTTCCTAGAAAGATAAAGGCTTCACAATTATCAATAATTCTATGTAATGCTGCATTAAGAATCATGAATACATTAGCGGTAGTGTGATTTCTTTTGTGGTAATCAAAAGTTTTTCCAGTAGCCTCAATACAATACTCATAATCTAAAGCTGCAAGTAATTCATATGCATTTCCCCAGACACAAGAGTCAATGAAGACAGTTAAACCTAATTTTCTTTCAATTAAAATTGCTAACCGAATAACATCATCTTCATCTTTATGAGAGTGAGATAAAAAAATATCAGCTTTTACATCTAAAAATAAATGATTGGCAATTCTATCAACACTTAAAATATTCTCTTTATTCATTAAATATTTCTGGATGTTAATTAATTTATCTTTGTTTTTTGCTTTATAGTCGTTAACTTCCTGATAAGTGATTCTAGGAAATCTTGCAAAATTAAAATCTTTAACTTGAATACTTTTATACACCTTTAACTCCTAGAGAATATGAAAAGAAAATAATAGCAATTAGACTTGCCTGAAAAATTGAAAAAGAAGTTTTGTCTCGAAATATAATAAAGATATCTTTTAATTGATTTTGATCAACTTCTTCCATTTTAATTTTAAAATTATTTATAGAAAAATTATCATTAGTAACGGCTTGGTTGTACAAGCTGATAAATAAAGATTCTTTATGTAAGAAATATGCATGATAAAAAGTAAACAAGGCCCAAGGAATAAAGAACATCCAAGATTGGAAATTAGTAGCTTTATCAGTTGCCGAAAATGCCAACATGGCTGTCAAAACAGTGACATTGGTAGTTTTCATAATTAATACATTGTTTGACATACGACCAATAATATTTTGAATCAAGCTTAAATAAGCCAACTTTAATTCTTGTTGGTTATAATTTATAGGTTGGGTGCTATTTGTCACACATACATCCTTTTTTTTAAAAGTTTATTTTTACTGATATTTTATTTAGTTACAACTGGGTTTGTAACTTAAATTCCTCTTTAAAGTGTGACTATCCTAATTAACACCTGAATAAAAAATGGGTGATGTGATTGTCACTTGGGAAAATGGAGTAAAAAAGATTATAGAGATGTATGAGGATGACTATCCATTTTATGGCAAAGAATCTGTAGAAAAGAAAACTTATAGCGAACGTAATTTCCCGCATATTTTTAATAACCATTAATAGGTTGTTAGCCTGATTTTTATACAGCATAACGTAAATCCACACAGCATCATCATCTGCATAGTCTTTGAGATGATGATGCACATGAAAAAAAACTCTTCTGATCCTTCTCAGTTCGCTGTCCTTTTCATTAATTCTCTATCACATAGAACGCCCTGGTCTTGCTACGGTCGTCATTTCCTTGACGATCTGCGCCTTGATCATCATGGCAGCGTCGTACCTGATGGAGCATGCATATATCAAAGACATCAATTCTAAAGATCGCCATAAATAATCCACTAGGAGACATTCATGTCACATACAGATGAACAGATGGAACAGCAGATTCAAGAGAAAGGCTTAACCGCACCACGTGTAACGCTCGACCAGATCAAGGAAATGATGAAGCGTGTGCAATACGTCTTTGAGCAACCTGAAGGGACGACCTCCACATTCGCTCATGCATTTTTAAATGGTGATTTCTATTTAGCAACTGGCCATACCGCTTGTGTGTCAAAAGAAAACTTTGATGTGTCGCTTGGTATCAAGTATGCACAAGAAGCGGCAGCTCAGAAGGCCCAGGATAAATTATGGGAACTGGAAGGTTATAACCTGTACCGTAACCCGATGAAGAGTTGTGAAGGTTCAAAGCATTGTTCAAGCAACATCAACTTCTCTATAGCTCCTGAATTCCTTTGGGAAAGTATTCCAACACAGCAGGTTCTTAAGTATGTAGGTCCTGTGGCATTTGCATATGTCTGGGCTGTTACCAGTGATCAGCAGGATTATTGGACGTGCACGATTTCTTTACATGCTGCACCTGAGCCTGTGCCAGAAATCACAGCGAATGGCATTACTGAGGAAGTGGCATTTGCAGCAGCGATCCGCACACTTAAAGAAATAGTTTATAAAAATGAATGGGTGCTGGGTTGAGTTATAACAACGTTGGTGTCATTGGCACACCATTCAAACTTTCTGCATTGACTATGGCGATAGCTGTGGCCATTGCGATCCAGCCAAGGCAGGAAGATGAACCGCACTGGCTGGATGCTGAAGAAGGACCATTGGTACAGCGCTTCGATAACTTCCTGAATAGCTGGACTGATGACACCGAGTTCACTATTGAGCATGAGTCATCTGATGCACTGGATCTGTACTGCATGACAGCAGACAGTATTCCTTTCTCATTCCGCCGTATTGATGATCGTTATAGCCTGCTATTTGATAATGAGTCAGAGACCATTCAACAAAGCACCTTCGAGTTTTTTGTTGAGCAATTAAAATTTTTACCACTTTGAACTGTTTGTATTTTTTTTATACACGTCGTCGTAAGCCGGCGACTTACTATAAATATATCGGGTGGTGCTGAGCATCATTCGGTGAACAAGCCAAGGTTTGTTTAATCTCCATTGACAGCTCGGAAAGACGAGTAGAGCGTTGCTATCTCTTAAAACTACTGCCGGTTCCCCTCGATGTTATTCGTAGCATCTTGTGGGAACGAATCCTTGGCCACAGGCGGTGTGTGTGCTTTCGCTTCTTCCCTCAAGTTGCAATGCACAGTAGGTTCGACTCCTACGCTCAGGGCCAGATAAGCGCTGTGGGTTCTTACCCTTTTTGCCCACCTTTCCCCAAGGGTGGGATTTTTTTTGAGAATGTACTTAAGCCACTTAATTAGTGGCTTTTTTATTGCCTACCTATTGCCCCCGTGTAGGGTTCGACCACTTCATACCACATCCTAAATACTCAAACCTACGTTGAGCAATCGACAGCAAGCGACTCTTAAAAGTCAGCACTTCACCTATATGCGGCTACAGCGATAAGTGGCAGGAAAGGCATGAGTAATACAGAGCATTTAACGACAGACATTAACGCGGATGCTGATCAACAGAATCTGGGCGCAAGCTTATTAGAAGCTGCGCTATTTGGCGAGACTGCAGAACCAGCTGCAGAAACAGGTAGTGTGCCAGCCACTACACCAGAAGATGTAAAAGCAGATGCAGGGACAGCTTCACCTGAACCGGCTTCGTCAGAACCAGTGGAACCACCACCGGCCGCTGAACCAACGCCACCAGTTGAAGAAAATGCAGAAAATTCTGTGGTCTTAGCCAAGGATGGAAAACACACCATTCCTTTTGAGCGACTGCAAGAAACCCGTGAACAAGTGCAGCAGTATAAGCAGCAAGTGGAACAACTCACTGCACAGTTAGCAGCACAGCAGACACCTGGTAATACTCAGGTGACTCAGCAGAATGCAGCTGTAGCAGAGGCACTGATTGAGGCAAGCGGAAACAATGCCGATGTGATGGCCATGTTTGGCGACTTCTCTGAAGAAGGTATTGCCAAAGGTGTAGAAGCACTGGTGAATCAACGCGTATCTGTACAAGTACAGGCCATGATTGATCAAGCTCTTGCACCATTCAAGCAGCAGCAACACCTAACTGCCGAGCAACAACACTTCGCTTATATCGGATCTGCACATCCTGACTATGAGTCGATTCCAGAATCGCAAGAGTTTCAGGCATGGAAAGATGCGCAACCAAGCTTTATACGCAGTGCCTATGAAGATGTATTGAATAAAGGCAGTGCAGAGCAGGTGGTTGAACTCTTAAGTTTGTACAAGTCCCAAAACAATGTCAGTCCAAAGGTTGATACACCAGCGCCAACACAGGCCATGGTGGAGAAAGCCAAGCAAGCTGTACAGAACGCTCCATCCAAAGTACCGCACAGCGTGACGGATCTACCTGCAGGTTCACCTGCAGCATTATCCGCTGATGAACGTTTGTCGGCTCTTAGTGGTCCTGAACTTCTCGCAGAAATGGAGAACTGGTCCCCTGATCAAGTCGAAGCGTACATGAGCCGTCGTGCATAAATTTGTTAGTGGAGAATACCATGACTGATAAAACCCATGCCGCATACGGCGATAAAACCAATATGATGCAACAGTCCGTTGGACTCTTTGCAAAAAGCTTACGTCGTAAAAGCACCCTGAATAACCTGGTTGGCCCAATGCCAAAAGGTGAAGGCAGTGCAGAAGCGACCATTAAAAAACAAACCTCTAAACACATGCCGATTGTACGTGTTCAAGACTTAGGCAAAGGCCTGGGTGATGAAGTTACCTACAACCTGATCCAGCCAGTAAACGCTTATCCGATCATGGGTAGTGAATATGCTGAAGGTCGCGGTGTCGGCATGTCGATCGTTGAAGATCGTCTGCGTGTAGACCAGGCACGTTTCCCTGTAGATCTTGGTAACGTCATGACGCAGATCCGCTCACCAGTAGATTTCCGCCGTATGGGTCGGCCAATTGCACAGGACTTGATGGATCGCTATAGCGATATGTCTCTTTTAGTTCATCTGTGTGGTGCACGTGGTTTCGTTAAAAACGTGGAATGGCCAATTCCAACTGAAGAAGATCCGAAGTTTGCCAAAATTATGGTGAACAAGGTTCTGGCACCAACCAAAAACCGTCATTTTATGGTCGATGGCCAAGGCGTTAAATCATTTACCACCAATGCTGGTGAAGCATCTCTGGCAACTACAGACCTGTTCACCCTGGATACTGTGGATTCAATGAAGCAGGTGCTGGATGACATGATCCTACCGCCACCGTGTATTAAGGTTGAAGGTGATGATGGATCGGAAGATTCGCCATTACGTGTATGGCTGGTATCTCCAGCACAGTACAACTGGTTCGCAAAACAGCCAAACTTCCGTCAGTTCGTAGCTGATGCGGTAGCGCGTGCATCGAATGCCAAGTTGCATCCGTTGTTCCGTGGTGATGTGGGTATCTGGAATGGTTTCCTGATCCGCAAAATGTCACATGCCGTCCGCTTCTTTGCAGGTAATGCAATCAAGTATGCAACGAGCTATACCTCTGAAGAAGAAGCGTCAGCGCTTGTACCTGCAAGCTTTGGTAAGACACATGCGGTGGATCGTTCGATCATCTTGGGTGGTCAGGCACTTGCAGAAGCATTTGCTGCACATAAAACCTCAGGTGTGCCTTACTTCTGGTCTGAAAAGGGTGAGCTGGATCATGGCGATAAGGCTGAGCTTTTGATCGGAACAATTCGTGGCGTGAAGAAAATCCGCTTTGATGTCGATGTGGATGGCGATGGTAGCAACATGCAGTACACCGATCATGGTGTGATTGCGGTCGATACCGTAGTGAAGATCCAAGGCTAAGGCTGAAACAGGGCTGAGTGATCGGCCCTCCGTCAAAATTTAGGAGTATTTAACTCATGGCGACAATTAAATGTAAGAGCGGATTTACGAATCGCTTCGGTGGTGCAGTGCCATACGGCAACGTGACAGCCTTTGTTTTCTCATTGGCTACGAATGCGGCAGGCGCAGTATTGGATTCCAATTCCGATGTGGCAGTGGCTTCAGGTGATGTAATCGAGTTGGGTTTATTGCCAGTAGGCTTCCGACTGGATGATGCGCAGGTGCTTATCAATACGGCGATGACAGAAGCTGTGACTGGTTCACTGGGCTTTAAATATGCTGATGGTGTGGACTCAAGCGAAGTACCGCAGGATGCAGCGTACTTTATTAGTGGTGGTGCACTGGCAACCGCAGCACGTTTACGTGCAACCGGTACTAAGTTGGTGACTTTGCCAAAGCCTGCGATTTTAACGCTCACCACTGGTGGTGCGGCCAATGCCAAAGCATCAGACATCAAGATTGTGGTGTCTGGTGAATTGACTGGCCCGCGTTAAGTAAAAGTATAAAAACATGAAGTTTATGGGATGGATGATTTTCAGCGAGTCACCATCCCTTTTTTATATTTCACATGAGGAATCATTATGAAAATCGCTTTATTGGCAGCAATTGCACATGGAATGAATCTGGCATATTCCGCATCACTGGGTGATCAGTCTCATTTACCCTGGGAAGAAACCTCAGATGAGCTGAAAAAAAGTATTGAGTATGGTGTAAAACTGCATTTGGAAAACCCTGATACTACGCCAGAACAGTCACATGCATCATGGCTGGCACAGAAAGAAACCGATGGCTGGGTCTATGGTGAAGAAAAGGATTTGGAAAAGAAAACCCATCCTTGTATCCTGCCATATGACCAGTTACCTGCAGAGCAGAAAACCAAAGACTATCTGTTTAAAGCAGTGGTGACTTTACTTAAAGACCTACCAGATCCAGATGATGTGTCTGCATTGAATGGCGAACTTGTAAAACTACAGTTGCAGGTAGCAGCTCAAAAGACACAATCAATTGGTGCAGCGGCAGCAGCGCAAGTTAAAACAGCGGGCGTGACCATTGTCTATGACGGGCCGAAAGACCAGTTCACAGACAACTTGTACGGCACCAAACTGGTATTTAACTGTGGCCAGCCACGTACGGTACCAAGCAACTTTGCCAAGCAGTTCCTGAGTCATCCTGAATTCAAAGAAGTAGAAGCAGGTGATGCACCTGCAGCAGAAGGTCTGGATGATACTGATGCAATTCTGGCACAGCAAAAGGCCGAACAGGACAAGCTGAAGCAGGAACAGGATCGAATTTTCAATGAGGTTGAATCGATCAAGCAGTTCGGTACCAAAAAGGCTGTGACGGATTACATCGAAGCGAACTACGGTGAAAAGGTAAATCCGAACTCATTCAAGCTCGATGAACTGAAAGACAAAGCGATTGAAAAAGTACGTCAGTTTGGAGCGATCTAAATATGGACTTAAAGGAATTGCGTCGACGCTTTCGTGTTGAAGCCGGTGATTCGGTACAGCCATACTTTACCAGTGATGAAGATGTGGATGCATGGCTAAATGACGCAGTTCATGAGGCCTGTATCCGTGGTCGTCTTTTGCATGAAGCAGAAGATGCCACAATCTGCCGTATTCAAATTACAGCAGGGCAGGCACAGTACCCACTTGATCCGCGTATCTATGAATTGACACATTTGCGCTTTGATCTTGGACATGGCCAATGTGAACGTGAAGTGAAGTTGGCTTCTGAGGAGATTATAAGTCATCGCTACCATAGCAACTGGCGTACGAGAATCGGTGATCCAGAGCATGCCATTCAATCTGACACAGGTTTGCGTCTGGTACCACGTCCTGAACAAGACGGTACCTTGATCATTGAAGGCTATCGTTTACCACTTGTTGATATGGTAGAGGATACGGATCAGCCTGAAATTAATCAGGCACATCATGTACACCTTTTGCAATGGGCATTACATAAAGCATTTAGCGTTCCTGATACCGAGTTCATGGATCCAAACCGGGCAGCAATTGCTGAAGCCAAATTTATTGATTACTTCGGGGATCGACCTGATAGTAATTTACGTCGTGAAGTTCGTGAAGATTTTGAACATCATGTCACACCATTCTGGCCATAATCCCTTAAAGCCCGTGTAGGGTTGGTCGAGTCTGACCCTACTTTCACATCATAAAGCCATGTTTTTATTATTTGGATAATTACCATGGCTAATACCCTATACGACTTTGCGCGTCAGCGTTTCCTTGAAGCGCAGATTAACTGGATGACCGACACAATTAAGGTTTTATTGGTTGATACAGGTGCATACACACCACAAACTTCAGTACACCAATATTTATCTGACATTCCAACATCGGCACGCATTGCAGGTCCTGTCACATTAACAAGTAAGGCTACTACTGGTGGTGCTGCAGATGCAGCAGATGTGACTTTTACAGCAGTTTCTGGGGCTTCGATTGAAGCAATCATTATCTATGTGGATAGTGGTACAGAAGCAACATCACCATTGATTGCCTTTATTGATACTGCAACTGGTCTGCCGATCACCCCGAATGGTGGTGACATTATCGTAACTTGGGATAACGGAACAAATAAGATATTCAAGGTGTGAATATGGAAAATAGCCCTAAACCACCTACGCAAGCCGTAGGTGTCGCAGGTTTTAAAGCTGATTTATATGCCAGTGATATTAAAAAAATTGACTGGCATATATTGATTCATTTACCCAAGTTTCAAATGTTTTGTGTAGAACACTCAAAACGTTCGGTTGATAACGTGATGCAGTGGATTATGGGATTTGTTCAAGATCAATGCTACAAAGGAGAGCAAGATTTCTTTTTAAAATACAAACAGTGGCATGACGATAAAGGTTATTGGGGTGGTGAGGATGTATATGGGGTACTAATATAATGAGATTTTTTGTTTCTGGCTCTATCGCAGGCTCTGGTGCTTATGCGCTTGTTCAACCAAGACAAGGACTTAATCCAATTATTTCTGATGAAATTTTCACTACATCTTGGCGTTCTATAGTCCGTTCTAGCACTTCTAGTAGTCAACCTTTCCCATTGATTAAAGTATCACCCAACTCAAGGTGGGTTGCGCAAAATGCCACCTGGGAAACAATCAACTTGTGGTATAGGGATGAAGATTCAGTAGATGGTGGCTTATATACCCGTGTTACCAGCTTTCCAGCAGCACCAACAACAGGACGATGTCTTGCTTTAAGTGATGAGTATATGATTGTTGGTCAATACAATGCCAACCCAAAACTTATCCTATATCGTTTGTCTGACAACTCAGTCCTTGATATTTCTAGTGCTATTTATTCTCTTGGTGATGTTCGATCTATCTGTTTTAGTCCAGATCAAAAGAAAGTTGCGCTTACTCATACGTCAGCACCGAACTTGCGTGTTATTGACTTGGAAACACTCACTGTAACCGAGCCAACCATAAGTCCAGGCTCAACATCACACTGCCAATTTACCGCAGATGGAAACCACATTGTGGCTTTTTCAACAACAAATTCAACCGCATTATCTTGTTATGATGCCACAACACTAGAGCGAACATTTGTTTCTAGTACGTCTGCACACGGAATTAACTCAGACAATAACACAGATTCTTTATCAAATATTATTCAAGACCCACTGTATCCAAGCCGTGTTTTTCGTGTAGCTGGTTCTAACACTAAAACCACATTAATTGCTTTTGATGCAGATACAAAAACTGTTACCACTGTAATCTCTGGATCAAATCAAGCAGGGCAAATGGCAATCGACCCAATTGAACGAAAATTGTATTGCCCGACAGATAATATTAATGGCAGTTATCTTCAAGAGATTGATTTAGATACTTTAAACGTAAATGCAATATCAAGATATTATGGAGTTGGAAGTTATTTTGGCTCATCCACAAACGCCTATCTTGCCTATATCGAAATTGACACCTATAAAATTACTGGTGTCGTTCGTGATATTGATAACAACCCAGCAAGTAGAGAAGTAAGAGCTTATAAACGATCAACAGGTACGTTAATGGCTAAAACCATGTCTGATGCAATAACAGGCGCTTATGAATTACGCTTACCAGATCAAGGTCCGTATGACGTCCAATTCTTAACTCAAGATGGTGAGCTGTTGAATGACCTGTTCTACTCTAAGTCAGAGCCAGAATTGGTGGTTTAGTAGATGCCGATTGCCTATGAATTAAATACTTTTTGGGGGCAGGCCAACACTTATAGCGCCCCCATAAAAATCATTCATGTTTCATGGAGTGACAAACAATACGTCACTCCTGGTGGTTTTTATACTGAAAGCATTGGGCAATCGACTGTAAGTCAAAAAGAGAAACTACTACCGCTAAGCAGTGATTATCAGCAGTTTGGCTCTGTTAAGGCGAGAACAGACAAGCAGTACACAGAGCCTCAATACTATCTTGACGCATTCTGGTTAGGTCGTTTGGCCTACACGCCTCCTATTGGTCTGGTTAATCCAACATGGAAAACAGGCATACGCTTTATTTCTCCTATTGGTTTTGACAGCTTGGAGTTTGGCGATACAGTTCTTGAATGGACTGAATTTATCGCTCCTATCGGTATTGATTCACTTAACGTTGGTAATGGCTATGCTCTTTACGACTACCAATACCCATATCCAGAATGGATATTAGATGCTAGTTGGTCTGGTTCTGACAAATATTTGGCTTCTACTGGTTCACTTTCAGTTGGTTGGAGTGTTTTAACAACAACCTTGTATCCAGTAGGTTTTGATTCTCAAGAATTTGGGAGTAAGTCACTAAGCTGGACACAGTATGTAAGCTGTATAGGTGGTGAAACACTTAGGATAGGTCGCATATTCACAACATATTCTTATGAATATGCTATTCCTTCTGTTGTTATTGATGCATCTTGGTCGGGAAAACTAACATACCAAGTCAAAAAACATCTAGTTAACGGGCAATGGGCTAAGGATACAGGCGACAAAACTGTATCAATCATTGGATATGATTATGCAGAAGTCGGCATTCCATTTGTTGAGGGTATGCGTGGAATCGTATATCCAAATGGCATCGCACCAGAAGTAATTGAAAAGCATAATGTAGAAAACAAAGCGCGACCTATTGTTGTTAAAGGTGCTAACTATAATGTATTTGGCTCAACTAAACTTGAGGTTTTAAGAGCTTACTTAAGACCTACAGGAGTAGATGGTCCCAAGTACGGTCAGGCTTATGTATCTGGTGGTGTTAAGTCTATACGTCTGAATGGTGCTGATTATTTAAAATTTGGCACAACCACTGTAATCAACACAACAGCAAATAGATACATAAGTCTAAATAAAAATGGCATACCACCAATAGAAATACCGAAGCCTGATGTTTCTCCAAAGGTTTTATTTCCTTTTGGCATTAACTCTGCAAAATTTGGACAGCCACTATTACAAAAAAACCCATCTCCTAAAGGTTTTGATAATGCTTTCTATGGTGTTGCGTGGGTATCTGAAAGCCCTAGATATTTAAAACATAATTCGATTGATTCATTTTTATCTGGCTATCCGAAAGTATTTGACCCTCGGCAATCTATTTACATCACAACCGTTATTGCTGGTGGTGTATTTGGTGATATTTCATTAAGAAATACTAGAAGAATAATTAATGTATCAGGGTTATATGCGCAATCTTTTGGTGATTGGGGCATTATTGAGAGCACTCGTCGATTTATCGAAATAAAAGGTTTTGATTCAAAAGATTTCGGCACTACTAATATTTATAACAAAACACCATCTATTACACCAATCGGGATTAGCAGCTTTGCTGGATTAAATGCAGCAATTGGTTATCGTATTCGTACACTGAAGCCAAGTGGTTTTTATCAACCAAAACTCGGCAATCATAGACTTACCAAGACGCCTGAGTTAAAGCCTAGTGGATTGAATCAAAGTACATTTGGCTATACATGGATTTCTAACAAAACTCGAAGTATTTATGCTGGGCTTGGGCGTGAATCCCTTGCGATTGGCGAGTCAAAGATTTGGCATTATTCAAGAAGCATAAGAACAAGTGGTTTAGAATTTTCAAAATATGGTGCTGCAAGTATTGAACATGGGCGCAGAACAATACTTGCAAAAGGTTCTGCACATGCTACTTATGGCAACAATTCATGGGTATCTTATGCAGTACGGTCATTATCACCAAGTTCTATCGCTTATCCCAACATACCTAATCATCGTGTAGGTGGTACACAAAGGATAAATGTATTTGGTTACGTGGCGACATTGTTTGGTAGTCGTATTATTCCTGAAAGCCAGTCGATTTATCCGAAAGGCTTCATCAATACCTTTGGCATATCTGCAATTGATTTATGGAAAAAATACATTAAACCAAATAGCTTTTTGACAACTGGTCAAGAAGGTGGTCATCGTTTCGGTACGCATAAATTTTGGAATTTACGCCAATACATTGAAGTGTACTATGATGTTGATAGTGGTTTAACGCCTCCTAAATGGACTGGATGGACAACTGTTGCCAATAAAAATAGAGTCATTGGAGCAATTGGCACAAACGTAGCAAAAGTTGCGGAGCCAAGCGTAACTAACAATGCGCGTTTAATTGCTCTAAATGGAATAAGTGGTACGCAATTTAGCCAGCACATGATTGCAGCTAGAGTTCGTTACTTTCGATTACAGGGCATTGAGCAACCATATATTTCTGGTTGGTCTAACATCTATAATTCCGCATTTGTAATAACACCTAAGGGGGTAAATACTCAATATTTTGGCACTACCAATGTGATCAATACCCGTAGGTACTTCAATCGTATTGGTAATTTTGAAAGCCTGGCATTTGGTGAGCCAATGATCAGCTTTAAAAAGCGTGGCCTATCGATTGAATCACGCTATTCGATTGGCCCAATCTATATTCCGATTCATAAGGTGGATTTATATACGCGCTATGTAGAAACCCTAGCTAATGATTTTGCCCAGGTGGGTGTGCCATCACTGAGTATTCACAGGAAAGTAATTACACCGAGATGGTATTTAAGAGATTTATTTGGTGATCCGTCCTTACGCAATGTCACACCCGAAGTAAAAACCAGAGGGCGCAATGCTGAGGAATTTGGCCCAGCAGCGATTCGCACACAATGGCGTAATGTGGATGCGTTTGGTGATAATGCGCAGCTGTTTGGCAAGCCAACCATTGCAGACCGTAACCGCAATCTGAATGTAAACAGCTTTGTGGCCGGTGCCATCGGTGCTTTACGTGTTCGCGGAACAGCAAGCCCACCGCTATCTACGCAATATATTTTCCTGAATAACGTCGAGAATCGTGGTGAAGATAGCGATGATGATACCAGTGTGATCAAGGATGGCCAGGGGATCGGGATTCCGTTTGATCAGGTGCCCCGTGTAAGTCTGAGAACTAACGTCATTCGTCCACAAGGTTTTGATGCAAAGCTATTTGGTACTGCGGATGTGTATTCCAATGGCATTCTGATGGAAAACGGCATTAAGCTCGATAAGGAATTGGGTACCCCAATGGTTCAGTTAGCCAGACGGACCATTAGTATTAATGAGGGTATTAATAACCTGATTACGATGGGTATGCCACGACTATCACCGCATACCATTTATGCGGTGACCGAAGCATCACAACAAGCAAAAGCCAATCACCCTCGCGCCAATTTACATGCCGTCAATAGTGACAGTGGCAGCCGTAAGCCTGGTGAAGTGTTTGGTCGTGCACGTGTCTGGATTCATGATCCGTATCTGAATGTGCGAGGGATTTGGCCTAGAAATGACTACGGTACGCCAAGAGTACAGCTAAAAAGACGCTATCTTGAAGTTAAAGGCATTCAGGCATATCGCTTTGGTTGGCATAACATAGGTGATGGTACTCAGGAAATTAAAAGCCAACCTAACAACCTCTTTACGTTATTTGGCAGACCAGGCATTGCCCTAGCCAAAGAAAAGAATGTGCAGCTGCGTCCCCTTGGATTGAATGCCAGTTTATATGGCCGTCCAGTCGTGGAGTTTTTCCACCGTACCATCAAGCCAAGCGGATATAACACACTGGCTATGGGTTCCTCGCGTGGTGGTACCTTGTATATGCCACAGAGTTTGTATGTTGGTCCACGTCGTCCAACGATACCAGTCGGCACCTTAATGGAAAAATTTGGGACCACGTATATTGGCTTAAAGGTGCGTGATATTCAGGTGCAAGGTTTTATCGCCACAGTAATTGGATATGATCCGACCAATTTTAAAGAGCGTATGCGTGTTGAACGTGGCCAAGGCGGTTCTGGTGCACCATCAGCACTAGAGATCAAGCCTGTAGGCTTTGATGCTTTGCGCTCAAATGCGTCTAATGTGAAGTATGCCGCTCACTATATTCGTCCTGACGGCAATTCAGACCAGTTTAGGAAAGGAGCATTTTAATGCCGCAAAAAAAATTACCTCGCTTTCGTGGCATTGATAATGTTCGTGAGGATGAGGAACTGGAACAGTTTGGCGATTCAGCTAGTCTGTTTGTCCGGGATGCAGTGAACATTAACTTTACCAGTGCCGGACGTGCTGAACTGCGCCAAGAAATGAAACTGGCCACCGAGCAGGCATTGCGCTGCTTATGGCAGTCACCACTACACAAGGACTGTTTTGCTGCGATGGGGAGCTACTGGTACAAAGTAGATCCTGAAACCTGGCAGACCGAGCAATTGCTTGAATGTGGCCCAGGTGATGTATTCCATATTGTGCTTAATAACATGATCTGCATGGCCTGTGAGGAAGGTTTGTTTGTATACGATGGTAATCAGGCCAAGCGACTTACTATCGATACACCGGCCAAGCCCAACGCACTGCTTGCAGGTGATGGCAGTCTACCTGCAAATGATTACAGCCTTGCCATCTCCTGGGTGGTGAATGGACTCGAATCAGCACTCTCTGAAATTGACCAGGTGACCTTGGTCAAGAATGACTCAATCAATCTACACTTCCCAATGTGTCTGGATCCCCATGTCAGTCATGTCCGGGTATACATGACTGAGCCAGGTGGCGGTGAACTGCAACAGGCTATGGAGTTAGACATTGCTACAAGATCAGTAACGATTGCAAATCTTCCTGAACTTGGACGTGTAGCACAGTTTCAATATCTGTCACCGATGAAAACCGGTCATTTTCTACGTGAATGGCGTGGCCGGTTGTGGGTTGTCCGTTCCAATGTGCTGTATTTTTCCGAAGCTATGGCCTATCACCTGACCGATGAGCGCTACAACTTCATCCAGTTTCCGCAACGAATTCGGTTTATCGAGCCGGTGGATGGTGGGATTTGGGTAGGTCTAGCAGATCATGTAACCTTTTTGCGTGGCCAGGATGTACGATCCATGAGCATTGAGCGCAAGGCTTCACGCGCCCCGATGTATGGCAGCAGTACCTTACTGCATAGCGATATGATCAAGGAGCTTTCCCAAGGCGGAACTTGGTGTGCGGTATGGTTGGCTGAAAATGGATTTGTGGCCGGTACTACAGATGGCCAATTGGTTGAACTGCAGTACAAGTCTATCCAGGGTGTTAGTGCTGAATCCTGTCAGCTTGTAGGGTTCGCAGACCGTCTAGTGTCAGTTGTAAATTAAACTTTATTTAATTTACAAAAGGATTCCTCATGGATCACAAGCTACAACAGGTGTTGTTGAAAGATGCGCGTAATGAGCTTTTTGACGAAACCGAAGAAGGCATTTTTTTCCCTAAGCATGGTTTCATGCTGAGTGGTGAATACATGGACCGGGTGAATGGTGGCGAGGCGACCTTCACCAAAAACTTAATCCCAAAAGAAGCCCTGGTGCACGTGCTGAATGTAGCCATTGGCAGCAAGGCAAAACCGGCAGGATCTTACCTTGCGCTATTCAATGGAGCAGCTGCACCGGCAGATAACTGGACTGCTGCAAACTTTACCGCCACAGCCAATGAGATTGTGTCCTTGACGGAGGGCTACACCAATGCCACACGTCCTGAGTTCATCCCGACCAATGCGGATGCAGACAAGTTTATTGATAACTTTAACAACGTGGCACGTGTCACCATTGCCACCACATCGCAATTGAATGTCACTGGTGTTGCACTACTGACCAACAGCCAGCGTGGCGGTACCACTGGCGTATTACTTTCTGCCACCAAGTACCCGGCAGCACGTGTATTTCAGAATGGTGATGTATTCGATATTGGTTATCGTATTACTGCTACATCGTAATTTATGCACAGTCCTGAGCCTTATGGATTATTGATTGATGGGGATGAACCGACAGAACGGGATAGCAATTTTGTCGGTACATTCTTGCGTCAACTTTCCAATAACCGAACCGTTTACCAGGTGGAAAGTCTGCGCCTGGTCCGTGATCTGCCGGACGGTGGTTATGTCATCGTGCAACATATGGGCGGTTTGCTTAAGGCCATCATTAAAAAGAAAGGTCCAGATGAAGAAAAGCGGCCTATCAATGGCATTGCGCACGGCCAGATTCCAATGCTGTTTAGTGGTGTGTTTGAAAAGCTAACATTCAGTATCGATGAAAATTACCTGCCACTTCATTTGAGCCAACAAACACGTCGTCGCTTATCCCAATACGGTAGCATCCGAGTACCTGAACGCATCAACTTGAATCGTTTTGTGGTGGAATATCCACCGGCATTTAAATATTTTGAGCCGATGATTAAGGGGAGCTACTTCAAGCATACGCAATATGTACGCTTAAAGCCGTCCTGGTATAGCGGTGCAATGGGTGAAGTGGTCCAGATCGTGACCGGTTATGGTAAACCCAACAATCCGGAATTTCAGGATGATTCAATTGAAAACAGCATTTTGACTTTGCCGGCTGATGTGGCCGAGAAGGTTGAAGCACAGTTATCTAAACGCGCCTTGCCAGGCTATACCGGATATCCGCATGAAGAAGGCCATATCCAGTATGACTACAAACAGTCAAAAAATGATGTGGTGTCCTTTGACCGCAGCGGCAAGCCCTGGTTAGTACGGATTAGTGCAGGTGGCGTATATGCCATGCCTTTACCGGTTATCCCTGCCACCACAACAGAAGCATTTCGAGAATACATGATCCAGGTCCAGGATGATGAGATCCTGAAAATCCTGGACCGTTTTGGAGGGATGCCAAGTGGGGAAACCTTCCCGGAAGGACGCGCCTTTCAAGCCTGGATCAGAGCCGGTGTAATTATCAAGGTATGTGATGCCGGGGATTTTTACCAACACATGCCGGTCTATGATGCGGCCAGTTGGTCCATGAATAGCCGTGGTGATGAAGGGTTCAATACCTGCTACCAGATGACCGGTGGCCGTGTTGAATTCATGTCCTATAAGGTGCGCTTGAATCTGTCACCAGTCCAGGACCAGGGATGGATTAAGCCAGGTACCACCAATTCCAGTAATATTTTTAGATATATTTCGGATCTATATAAGCTGCTTGATGTAAGCGAAGCCTATGACCGGGCCATTATCTACAAGATCAAGAATGCCAAGCCGGAAGAAATTCAGGAACGTGCAAGCAGCTATATCCCGAGTGATGCAGGCAGTCAGCGAGAGTTTGATTATTGGGATAACTACACGGCAGAACCGATTGCTGCGCATGGTGGATCCCTGACCCAGGTGGGAAGTGGCCTGGCTGAAATTCCGGTAATCAAGAATTTTTACTCAATCAATGCCTTAAAATTCCCGGCCCTCACTGGCGAAGGCTGTGCATCGTTTTGTTGCCCGGCACCGGAGCGCAAAGATCGTCCAACCAATATCATTGCCTGTGATGTAGTGGTGTTCGGCTGTTATGTCGAGGATCAGCTCAAGGTCATTAAATACTTTTATGAACCGATGCAATTCAATAAGGCAGAAGAATCCACCTTTGAGGACATTATGATTGTGGGACAGTGGGAGAAAAAAGAAACCACCAGTCCAACAGGTATCGCCGGCAATCTTTATACTTCTGATTTTGATGACCGTAGTGAACTGGAAAGCAGCTCAATCTACACCCCTATCAAAGGTATTGACCTGGGTTATGGAAACCCGGCCTTTCAAACACCAGGCTTGCTGTTTACGCATGGTGGACTGTACCGGGCACGTTACTACAAACATGAAACCACCACCAAGCATGTGAATGGCAACAGTCTAAGTAGCGCAGTCTGTGTTCCCAATTTTAACCGGGATGCCATTCTATATGCCTATCAGGAAACGATAGGATCCGAAGTCACTACCGAGGAACATAAAAAACACTCTATCACCGATCCAAACTCTTATGACTTATGGACCTATGACCCAATCTTTCACTATCTCGGTGGACATGGTAAAGGCAAGCCAACTCCTAAAACCGGGGATTATGTCTATGTTTACAACATGAAATACAATCCAAACAGCATCAGTGACTTTGCCGACCAGGGCGATTGGTTTGGGGTAGGCAGTGGCTACATCGATGTAAGTGCAATTTGTGCACCCTATACCGACAGGGCAGCCGGTGTTCATCATGCCAGTGGTGTGATTATCGGAGGTGAAGCACCTTACATGGAGCCTTATTTCAGTAAGAATGAAGTGGCCAACAAAACCAGTGGCTATGTTGGATTGACGGCAGCGCATGTCGGATCCCTGACAATACACCGTAACGTCCCGGCACGATGGTACTTTGATTTTTCTCCCCAGGATGACGGTGCCGGTGGCCTGGTCTACTTCCAACGTGATTGCTGTAGGGTTATGTTCGGAGATTCCAGTTATGTGAATATATCTGATGAGGGTGGTAGTGCCGGTAGGCGTAAATTTTGGGGGCATACCCGGTTTGCGAATCACTCAACCCACCACTATTTTTTTGGAGTAATCAATGAGTGAGTATCGTGATGATGCCCTGGATACACTCAGGTTATCAGATTCCACCTGGATCATTGTTAAGGCGACCAATGCTAATGAAGTCTTGCGCCTAACCGATTCAACCCAATCCACCATTACCATTCAGCACCATGATCAATTCAGCCTATCCGACGACATTACTGAAAGTACAGTGCTGAATGCCTATGACTATTTCACGCTATCGGATAGCGTGTCCGGGCAAAGAATTTCGACCAGTTATCTCAATGACTGGATCCGGTTGACTGATGTGGCACGTCTGCAGTTTTCCGACCTGGTAGAAGATCAGCTGAGTTTGGATGATGCTGTATTTAGCATTACCCGGAACGACAGCAACGACAATTTTAAACTGGCCGATACGATCACTGGACAGCGTTTAGTCACTGTTCAAGTGAATGATCAATTCAAGCTGAGTGATACAGCCAACAGCGTTTATGTAGAGCAGCTGACCGATAGCATTCTATTAGGTGATTTCACCACGTCGAAACTGTATAGCAAAGCCTATAGCATCGATTCGCTTGTCCTGGGAGATGAGGATCTATCCAGTGTTCAGCTTGCCAGTCATGCGTTGGATTCTATTCGCCTGGGTGATGCTACCCAATCCATGCTGACGGCACGTACAGACAGCATCGATTATTTTTCTTTATATGACCAGATCAAGGACAGCAAAGAATATGGCCAGGCATGGACTGCCAATACCGATACCTGGGCCATGAGCCGCTACATGCCGTTTGCTTTTGATGGACTGGCCGTGATTAATGACAAGCTGTATGGATGGAATGCCAATGGCGTTTACCTGATGGACAAGCCCGAGCATTCAATTCATGGTTTCATTCAAACCGGTAAACTTGATTTTGGTGAAAGCCTAGTACATCCAACAGCCGCATATCTGGAATATGAAATGTCGGGTACCGATAAGCAGCTTGATATAGCGGTCACAACGACGCAAAGCGGAAAACCCTCTACCTATACGTATGTACTACCAGATGAGCAAGCAGAGCATTTAACCAATGGCCGGGTACTGTTTGGGCGCGGTTTACGTGGTCGTCATTTTGCTTTTGGGATTTCGATTTCGGCAAGATCCGCCAAGATCAATGCCTTGTCGCTTGATTTCACCAAAACAGCAAGGAGAATTTAATGAGCACCACTTCAAGTGTGGCACCTGACGGTATCATGGGTGCAGCCATTACTACGGTAATGGACCAGATGGACAAGCTAGATAATGTTTCTATGCGCTACCGCAAGGAATTATCAGAAGCTCTAAGCGGTATCAAAGAGGTGACCGTTACTCAGATTGATCCACCACAACGCATGGATGTGCCTGAAACACCTGTGCCAAATATTGACCTATCCAATGCGCCAGTTTTTGAAACAAAAGATCTGGATAAACCACAGCTGCCAGAATTTCAAAGCATTGAAAATCTGCTGAATGAGCTAGATCTGGATGATCTAAATATGCCAGATGCACCGGTCATGCCGACAATCGAACTCCCTGGCTTGCCTGGTATTGCAAATATTGAAATGCCGGCACGTCCTGACTTCGATACCGAAATTGAAATGCCAGATGCACCTGATTTGAATTTACCAGAAATGGATCAGCTCAAGACCATCGAGATTCCTGAATTGCCGGACTTTAATGGTGAGCCGCCTTCAATTTCAGACATTACGGTTCCTGAGGTTTTTATCAACTGGTCTGAGCCAGAATACGAATCAGAAACACTGGAAGTCCTAGCAGAATATATCAAAGAAGGAATCAAGAAGGGCGGTACCGGATTACCAAAGGATATTGAAGAAGCTCTATTTAACCGGGCGCGTTCACGCGAAAGCCGAGAAACTACACGCGCAGTCCAAGAAGCCATGAACGACTGGTCGGCACGTAACTTCACCATGCCACCTGGCATGTTAGTGAAGCAGGTAGCCACCATTCGAGAGCAGGGCCAACTTCGGGCTGGTGAAATTAATCGGGATATTCTGATTGAAGCATCACGCATGGAGATTGAGCAGCTACGGTTCCTGGTGCAGCAAGGCATGGCACTGGAACAGCTTACGGTTAATATCTTTAATAATGTCACCAATCGTTTATTTGAAGTGGCCAGATATAACGCTGAAAGCCAAATCAATGTATTCAATGCACAGATCTCTTTGTTTAATGCGCAAAATGAATCCTTTAAGGTCTTATCTGACGTTTACCGAATAAAACTGGATGGTGCCATTGCCAAGCTCACTGCATACAAGGCCGCCATTGATGCACAAGTTGCGGTTGGCCAAATCAATGAGCAGTATGTTCAGGTTTATAAAGCCAAGATGGATGCGGTACTTTCCAATGTGGAAATGTACAAGGCCATGGTTCAGGGTGCATCTGTACGTGCCGATGTAATCAAGAATCGTTTTGATGCCTATCGTGCCGACGTTCAAGCCTATAGCGAACAGATCAATGCCGAGAAGGTGAAAGTCGAAGCCTATGAAGCACAGATCCGGGGAGAATCGACCAAAGCAAGCATGTTTGATACCCAGGCACGTGCTTACGCATCCACTGTCCAGGCGGTGCAAGCCAAAGCCGATGTGAAAGGCAAACAGATCCAGTTAAAAATGGAAGCTGCCCGGGTATGGATTGGCAAGTACCAGGCCGATCTGGAAGCGTATAAGGCAGAACTGCAAGCCAATCTTTCTGAGGTTCAGCAGAACACAGCGGCCTTTGGTGCGGAAGTGGAAGCCTGGAGAGCGACGGCAGGTATGGAAGTGAGCCAGGCAGAAATGCAATCACGCTATGCCGACATGAACACCCGGACCAATATTGCTTTTGCTGAAATGCAGCTCAAGGAATATGAAGCCAAAATGCAGAAGGCTATCCAGGAAGCCAATATTGCACTGGAATCTGCGAAGGCCATGGGGCAATACACCGCGCAACTTGCCGCAGGTGCCATGTCTGCAGCGCACGTATCCGCAAGTATTAGCGGTAGTGGTTCTGCGAGTACGTCATTCTCTAACAGCCAAAGCAAAAGTGAGAGCCACAACTACAATTACTAATTTTTATCCGCACATACCTCTATACTGTTGTCGCTAGAGGGCAGTATTTTTTTAAACTCATCATTTAATCTTTTTGCTTCAGAAATTTGAGTGGTTTTAAGCAAAGCAAGTATAGTGAATGCTATTAAACCTAAAGTACTCATACATATTATGTAAATGACTCCCCATGGTGAGCTTACAGTAATTTTATAAATTAGTAAGTCACTGTATAAGGCTAAAAAAACAAAGCACATTGCAAAAAAGAAATACAGAAAGAAATACCACGCTTGAAGTGCTCTAAAATATTTAATTTTACATTGTAGTATTTGAATATCTTGTACCTCTATTATTTCGAAATAGCTCCATGATTTCTTAAGTAACGCAGAAAATTGAAAATATTTATCGGGAAAATTTTTAATAATGAAATCTGTAAATTCTGATGGATATGAAACGCCTTCATTCAAATCGTCAGCATCTATCTTTTTGAGAAAAGTAGGTGAATTATAACTTGGAGGTTTATTTATATAAGTGTTGTAATAGTGCTTAGCTTTTTCAGTACGTTTTTTGTCCTTCTCAAAATTTTTAAGTGTTATTAAGTAAGAATTTTTAGAATAATAAACGCCCGCAACTGCAATCAATATCCCAATAATACTAATCACTGTACCTACGAAAAAACTAAACTCCATCGTATTTTACCTTATTTGTTTTGCAAGTTTGTAAGGTTAGCTTTTATACCAAATTTTATTCCAATATTGATGATATTTTTGAGGAATAAGTATCATGTATGGTTTACAAAAACGTTCAAAGCAAAAAGAAAGTGGGCTCATTCAAGGCAAAGGTACGGGAACTTCTGATGACATTCAGAAAAACGTACCAGTGGGTAGTTATATTATGCCGGCAGATTCAACCGCTCAAATTGGTGAACAAAATTTAGAGCAGCTTGGCCAAGGTAAACCGCTGGATATAAATGTCAGCAATGGCGAATTTCAAATGACACCAGAGCAGGTGCATGCAGTTGGTGCACAAGCATTAGACCAGATAAAAGATCAGACCCATACACCTGTTGATCAGCCTCAGGTGCAAGGTGGATTTGGCCTAAAAAAACCACAGTTGTTCTTTGCCAATGGTGGGTTGGTGCAAAACCGTTACCCTTCTGCAGATGAAGTGCGTAAAGCACAGTTAGCACGACAAACACAAACATCCGGGCAAAGCCAGCAGCCACGTCTGGGCCCACAAATGCGGGATGTTACACCGGAGCAACGGCAATTACCTGCAACACGTACCCCTCAACCACAAGCAAGTACACCAAGTACAGCAGCGCCAGCTTCATCAGGTGGAGGCTTTGGGGTAAAAGCTGCGAATATGGCCAAAGGTTTAGGTAAATTTCATGTCGCAGGTGCAGGCCTTGGTGGTGCAGCAGCTGGTTTGAATACGTCGACAGAAGATTATGCAACCCGTCTGGGGCTAGATCGTAATGCAGACCGTGGACCACTTGCAGAAGCTGCAATACGTACGACAGGTGTGCTGACCGATGTGGGTAATGCAGCAACATTTGGATTGCTTGGCAGCCGATTTGCCGACAAACAAATCAATCAAGCCCGGGCCGATGCTGATGCAAATATGGCAGACATTGCCAAACGACGTGCAGAGCGGGATGCGACACGTGCAAAAGCAGTACCACAACAGCAAGCAGCTGTCACACCAGCACCATCATTTAACGATCAAATGAATGAGGCTATGTATGGTTCACCTCCAAGTAGTCAAGCACAACCTGGCACAGCCAATCCGTATGCAATTCAGCAGAATGGGAACAGTTTCAGCTATGCCAATCCTGGTGCAGCAGCTCAGGCACGTGCCGCTGGTATTCCAGAATTACAAGCCAGTGGAATTCGTCGTCAGGCCCGAGATCCTGAAGGTGTGGCGAAGTTGATGGCGAATACCCGGGAGATGGGACCAAGTGAGCAGCAGATTCAGGCTGCGATTGGGCAGCAGATGAATCCACAGGGTTTTGGATTGCGCTATCCAGGCCGGCCGCAAATGACAGATGAACAGGTAAATGAACGTCGTCAGCTGGTGCGTGACATTAGTGCGCCAATCAAAGGTGCACGCGGCCTAACCTCAAATCAGCGTGCTCAACTAGTTGAGTTGAATCAGGGTGACCAAAACCGAGCGGTGCAGATGTATAACACTGATGCCAATAATATGACCAGTGTTCAGAACAATAATGCCAACAATGCTGCAAGCATCTTACAAACTGGTATGCGTGAAGATGGTCAGAACATGCGCCATGAAGCCAGCCTTGCTCAAGACGGTGAGCAATTCAATGCCAATTTTGGTTTAAAAGCGCGTGAACAGAATCTGACTGAAAAGAAGGAAGGTTTTGGTATTCGTCAGGCAGAGCGTGTTGAAAAGCTGCATGAGATGTATGACAAAGCTCAGACCGATGAACAGCGTCAATCTATCCAGCAACGTATTAACCGCTTAACTGGTGCGAAAGATCAGAATGGTCGTGATCGTTATATGACAGTGGGTGGTGGCCAAGAATGGGATCAAGAAGCTGGTGTCATGATTAATCGTCCACAACAGATTTTTGATACTCAGACTCAGCAATATGTTGAACTTGGAAATTCTCAACAAGGTCGGGGTCAGTCGACACAGCAATTTGAAAACTACCAGGTGGTTGAGGATGCTAACGGCAACCGGGCTTATGTTGTAAATGGACAGTATGTTCCTATCCCATAAGTTATACATGAAAGGCCTGCATCATGCAGGCCTTTTTTATTGAGAGACTGGACGTGCAGTAGATGGATCGAACTGGGTTTTCGGGTAGGCGCAGCGTTGATCCTTGACTAAAGGTTTACTATAAAGACAGCTGCAAGCTTGGCGAATATTTACAACAGCTGCTTGATTCGGAGTTCCCTTTGCCAAAGCGATTGTACATTCCTGTTCATCACTGTAACCGGTTATCCCTCTGCCAGAACCTTGTGCAATTTCATAGTACATATCTGGGTGAGTAGCACGGCATTCTGAATGCACAAGACCTCGTACTTGGTCGTTACTGGCACCAGGCATATTTTGAATAATACATTCAGCAAAATTTTGTTCAGATGAACAAGCCGACAGGCCTAATAACAGAGCAGGCAAACATAATATTCTGTACATCCTGTTATCCTTATTTTGAATGAATATACATACGGCGTGTGGGGTTCGCTCTCAGTATATAAAAAAAGCATGATGTTTTCTATGCACATAGGAGTACATCATGCCTGATTCCAACACCATTAATAACCCTTTCTTGGATGACCAGACTAGCACTAAAACTGGTGCGCAAGGTGGATCTAAATTTGATCCAAGTACTGCCAAGCCTGTTGCAAATACAACTCCGGCTTCAAACAATAAAAATACCAAGTTTGACCCAAGTACTGCCAAAGCAGTAGATAAAGGCTTTGGTGGGCATATCCGTGACTTAGGTGCATCCCTGATGGGTGGTCTTGCATCGGTGCCAGATGTTGCAGTCGGTGTTGCTGATCTGTATTCCGGTGGTCGTGCAGGTAAGGCTGTAGATAATCTTTCAGACAATTTCAAGTTAGGTGATGGACGGAAGTACTGGCAGGATCAAAAAACAGATCATGCGAAGGTTCAGTCGCAAGAATTTGCTGATGCTGAAGGAATCGTTGATAAAACCAAGGTGGCGTTATCCAATCCTTCAATGATTGCTAACACAGTCGTCGAGTCTTTACCATCTATGGCACTGGGTGGTCTGGCAGGCCGTGGTCTAAATGTAGCATCCAAAGGTCTGATTAATCCGGTTGCCGCAGGTGCTGCCGGTGAAGGTCTGGTCATGGCTGGTGCACAGGCTGAGCAGATCCGACAAGAGACCGATGATGGCCTACTGACTGGAAAACAAGTTGCTGCAGCTGCAGGTACTGGTGTGGCAGGTAGTTTGCTAGGCTTTCTTGGGGGTACCGTTGCCAAAAAACTAGGTTTTGAAGATGTAGATACGCTAATGGCCCGGGGCGTTAAGCCTGAACAAATGGCGAATGAAATCTCACAAATCCCGTTCTCGAGTATTCCTAAAAGTGTCGTACTCGGTGCAATCAGTGAAGGTCTACTTGAAGAAATGCCACAGTCGGTGACTGAGCAGGTCCTTCAAAACTATGCGCTGGATAAGGATCTGTTTGAAGGTGTCGATGATGCCATCGTTATGGGTACCTTAGCAGGTATGGCCATGGGTGGTACCGTGGCAGGGGCCAGTCAAGCATCCAAGTGGGCAGGTCAGTCAAATGCTGAGAATCCAGAATCAGGTGATGATACGAATACATCGGGCAGCGCTCCAATGCTGCCAGCACCAACGGGTGGGAATGGTGGCACAGGTTTAGGCTTTGATGGCCTGCAAGGTGAATATATTCCTGCCGGTCAGCAAGATGCGGCAGATCCAGCACAAGCGCGTCAGAACTTTGAATATGACCAGATGCCGACCGATGCAGAACGTCAAATTGAATTTGGTGGTCTGTCTCGTCAGTATGCGCCAACACCATCCCAGCAGATGGGGCTTGATCCAAATCTCGGCCCACTTTCTGCAGCAGCTGCAACAGCTGTAGACAATGGTGTGTCTCAGCAGATGCAAATTGAAATGCAGGCACAAGCGGCAGCTGAAACAACTTCTAACGCTGCCGGGAAAACCGAAGACAGTAATGCACCATTGCAACAGGCAGCAGATGCAGCGCGTGAACTTACACCCGAACAGATCCACGGCAAACAAAATACCTATGGCGCAGAAGTTACGGCAGCGATTGAACGAATTAAACAGCAGGGAGTGTTAAGTAGTGGCAATACCTCAGAATTTCTATCAGCGAATGATGGAAGCCAACCGAATACAGAGCAGATCATTTCGACAAACGATAATGGAACAGGAGCGACTGCGCAGCAATCTGCACAAGATAATGCAGGTCAGATCGTCCCACCTGGCCAAAGTCCAAATGAAATCCAAACTAGCAAAGCAAAATCCAAACTACTTGATGCTCAATCCAAAGTAACCGAACTGGAAGCACAGCTTGTCACTGAAAAATCAGTACCTAAAAAGGCACAGATCCGCAAGCAGATTGCTAAATTGCAGCAAGACAACCCGATTGATCAGGGTGCGCATGCAGCTGCGACCAGCATTCAGAATGATTTGCCAGAGCCTACTCAAGCACAGATCGAAGCCGGCAATTACAAGAAAGGACACATTAAAGTTCATGGCTTAGATATCGCTGTGGAAAATCCGCGTGGTTCTGAACGTCGTGGTACCGATCCTGATGGAAAAGAATGGGCACATACCATGAGTGACCATTATGGTTATATCAAAAAAACGACTGGTGCAGACAATGAGCATATCGATACCTATATAGGTCGCAACCCAGAATCAGATCAGATTTTTATTGTAGATCAGATTGACCAGAAAACAGGTGGCTTTGATGAACATAAAGTCATGATGGGATTCAGCTCCCAGGAAGAAGCAATTCAGGCCTATTCATCTAACTTTGATGAAGGCTGGAAGGTAGGCCCTGTGCGTGCTATGAATAAGGATGAGTTTAAGTCATGGTTAAAAGATGGGGATACCAAGAAACCTTTAGGCGGTACCCTCACAAATGAAGGTACCACTCAGCCACAAGGTAAAACCGAAAAGGTTTATACACCTGGTACCAACCGTGAAATTGAAGTACGTCACAAGGTGGTAGAAGCAGATAGCTTAATTACCTCGAATGATGCAAATGGTGCAGTCAATCCGAATTTCCCGAAACACTTACAACCACGTGACCGCAGCCGACCGACTTCAATTGCTCAAGTGCATGACATTGCCAGCAAACTTAATCCAAAATTGCTCGGTGAAAATCCGAGTACTGCTAGCGGTGCACCTATTGTATCTGCAGAAGGTGTTGTGGAATCAGGCAATGGACGCACCATGGCTATCCGTAAAGCCTATGAAACAGGCAAGGGCGAAGCCTATAAGCAATGGTTGGGTGAGCAGGGTTACGATGTATCTGGCATGAAAAATCCAGTGCTGGTGCGTGAACGTACGTCATCCATGACCGACCAGGAATTACGTGACTATACCCGTGAATCCAATGAAAGCAGCACTCTAACCATGAGTCCGACCGAACAGGCTATGGTAGATGCAAAAGCAGTAGTGGATCTGCTTGATCAATACCGTGGTGGTGATATCAATAGTGTGGCTAATCGTGATTTTGTGAACCGATTTGTGACTGAGCTAGTACCTACCAGTGAACGAGGAAAAATGTTGAGTGCGGGTACCGGACTGACTCAAGATGGTCAGCGTCGTATCAGTGCGGCATTAGTAGCAGCGGCCTACAATGACACCTTCATTGTCGATCAGGTATTTGAAAGTACTGAATCTGATATCAAGGCTATTGGTAATGCACTGACTGATGTTGCTGGATTCTGGGCAAAGATGCGTGATATGGCTATCAATGGCCAGATTCCTAAAGATCTGGATGTTACTCCGAATCTAGTGGAAGCAGTACACCTTGTCCAGAAAGCACGTGTCACCAGCACAAAACTTGCCGATCTCGTAGCGCAGGATGATATATTTAGTGGTGCAGTAGATCCAGTCACACTAGATTTCTTAAGCGTATTCTATCGTGGTGATAAATATACCCGGGCACGTGGCCGTGAACGTGTAGCAGATGCACTAAATCATTATGCACAACAGGCCATGCAGCAATCGAATGGTGAAAACCTGTTTGGTGATAAGCCTAAAAACAATACTCAATTAAGAGGTGAGACCCTTGACCGACTCGATCAACAAGAAACAGACAAGCAACAAGACATCTTCGCAAGCCCGCAACCTGATGACCGAAACACTGTCACGTCTGGCGGAACAGGACAACGAGCCACTACTGAAAGCTCGGATGCAGAAACGCAAACAACAGAAGTAAAATCCAACTATCCGGAAAAACCGGATAGTTCAAAACCTGCTGCCACAAAACCAAAAGAAGTCATTCAGGACTTTGGTGAAAAAATTGGTGGTGCACGTAAAGACACTGCAGTAAAAACTGGTAAAAAACCTGTAGCAGAAAAACCTAAAGATGACCGTCCGACCTGGGCAAAGCGTTTTGAGATTTCGGAAATTGCAGCATCATCCAATCCAGCTGAAGTCGGCAAGTGGACGATTTCAGATACCAAAAATAAGGACTGGATGGGCAATAACCGTCGCCTGACCAATCAAATGTTTAATAGCCAGGAAGAAGCTGAGAAGTTTTTACCTGTGGCAGCGGTTGCCATGAAGCATCGTGTCACCACTGACACAAAAGATGGAAAAAAAGGCTACATCATTGTCCGAACCGTATCAGACCGTAAGCATGTGCAGGTTGTGCAGCAGTTGTTTGATACCCGTGATGCAGCAAATGAATATCTGGTACGTCATGCGCAGGAAATTTTAGAGACCAATACCACATTTGGTGAACTGGATTTGCCACGTCCTGAGAATACTCAGCGTACCGGTGTTGCTCGCCGTGAAGGAGATGCCAAAGATTCTGACTTTAGCCGTGTATTCGGATTCCGTGGTGTAGAGTTCGGCAACTGGAATAACCAGGCAGAGCGTCAGGAATTATTGAATGATGCATTTGATGGCCTGATGGATCTGGCTGAAGTCTTGAATATCCCACCAGAAGCTTTAAGTCTAAATGGAGAACTTGCACTGGCATTTGGTGCACGTGGTCAAGGACTGAGTAGTGCCAAAGCACATTATGAATCTAATCGTGTCGTGATCAATCTCACCAAAATGAACGGTGCCGGATCTTTGGCGCATGAATGGTGGCATGCATTCGATCATTACCTGTCACGCCAGGATGGTTCAGCCAGTTCAGCATGGATCCAGCATGAAGATGGCTCACGTAGCCTGAACGTAAAATCGAACCCGGCAGATCGCTTTGCAAGTCATGGTTTCAAGGTGGTGAAGTCTGGTGTACGTGAAGATGTGCGTAATAACTTTGAAAAGCTTATGGTGACCATGTTTAAAAAGTCACAGGCTTATATTGAAGATACTCAGGCAGCAGACGAGTTTGTAGCACGTTCACGTGACGAAGTTCAGGATAAGCTAAACTCTATCCGTGAGAACCTGACCAAGCAGCTCGACCCGCAGTACTACAAGCGTTTTAATAAACCTGCTTCTGCAGACCAGCTGGCAGAGTTCGACACTGCAGCAGAGCTTATTATCACAGGCCAGTTGCTTGAGACTGAGGCGCGTAAGAACCCCAAAAGCCGTAGTACTTTTGGTGGGTACCGCCATAGCAATGATGCGCTGGATAAGATCAATGAAATTTTTAAAGCTGTCCGTGGCCGATCAGGATTTAATGCAGACTTTAAGGGAGTGCTGGACTATCTTCGTGGCAGCATGAGCCGCTATATGAGCCGTCTTAAAATGCTGGCTGATGCACAGCAAAGCACCACCAAGTACAAGTCTGTGCCGACTGAATTCGCCATGAATGCCAAAGAACTGGATCAAGGGCGTGGTAGTGACTATTGGACGACTCCACACGAAATGTCGGCACGTGCATTCCAGGGTTATGTAGAAGATAAGATCGCTGCCAAGAATGCCCGTAGTCCTTTCCTGAATTATGGTCCTGAAAATGTGGGCATCCTCACGCCCTATGGGGTAAAACGTCCTTTCCCATCTGGTGAAGAACGTGTGGCAATCAATCAGGCTTTTGATGATCTGATCGGCGGGTTGCAGACGGAGAAGACTGATACCGGTACACGTCTTTATAGCCGTGCTCAAGATAATGTGCAGTCTGGCCAAACACCAGAACAAGTGCGTAAAGCTCTAGTTGATCGCTTCGGTGAAAAGACCATTTCTAGCCTAGAGCGTCGTGGCTTGCTGGATATTATCAGCACTGTAGATGAACCAGGGGTGGAAGGCTTTTATCAGAATGGCCGTGTGACCTTGGTTGCCAACAACCTGAATGAAACCAGCATCATCCCAACCTTCCTGCATGAGCTGGGTGGTCATGGCGGCTTCCAGAATGTCATGAGTGAAGAAAAATATGCCGACCTTATGGGTATATTCAACGACATGGTACAGCGTAAACATCCGCTTGCACTAGAAGCCAAACGTCTTGCAGAACGTGAAACTGATACCAAAACACAGCAGCTGGAATACCTACCTTATCTTTTAACCCTAGCTTCGACTCAGCAGGAAATGAATGCCCTGCAAAAAAGTGCAATCAAGCGCTTTATTGATAAGGTCGTGAGTGCTGTAAAGGCATGGGCCTTTGATCGCCTGGGTATCAATTTAAACCTGAATGAAAACGATATGGTCGCCTTGGCCAATCGCATGATCCAGCAGCAGATTGCCGAACCGACTTCAGTAGAAAATGTGCGTGCTCAACTGCAGGGTACAGATCAGTGGATGAAAGCACCGAATGGTAAACCTACCAATCTGACCGAACAGCAGTGGTTGCAGGTAAGGACACCAGAATTTAAACAATGGTTTGGTGACTGGGAAAATAGCCCTGAGACTGCCTCTAAAGTGGTCGATGAGAATGGTGAGCCTCAGGTGGTTTACCACGGTACATCGTCTCAATTTACCCGCTTTAAACTTGGAGGTGGCTTGCTTGGGCGTGGTGTGTATCTCACCGATCGTTATGAAGAAGCGCAAAATTATGCCGGCAGTCGCTCTCAAGATAATGAGGGGACAGTGATGCCGCTGTTTGCCAATATTCGAGAGATGTTTAATAGCAACTCAAAGACCACACGTGAGCAGATTGTTGGCGCTATGCAGGACGGTTTTAACGGGATTCGGCACCAGTTCAACGATATGGATTATCTAGTCGCATTTAACCCCGAACAGGTCAAATCAGCAGTTGGAAATACTGGACTCTTTAGCAGTCAAGATACTGACATTCGATTTAGCCGGCAGGCCAATGCTCAACAGATTATTCAGAATCTGGTCGGCAATATGAATAAGCAGGGCCGTAATAAACTTAAAACCGAAGCAGGGTATAAAGCCACACATGCATTGCAGTATGTATTAGGTGCACTGGGCCGTCGTCAGCTGACAGAGTTATACCAAAAACTATTACCACAGCTGAAGCCGTATAACGACATGGTGGCAATGATGGATGCTGATCAGAACGAAGTGGCTGCAATGTCAGATGAACTGGCACGTCGTTGGGCTGACTTAAAAGATGAAAAAGAGTTGGCCAATGTGATGCACGATGCAACCTTGGCCAAGATCGATCCAGCCAAGCCATATCAGCCAGGTGACAATGTTGCAGAATATGCCAAGCTGAAAAAACAGTTTGATGCATTATCTGATGACGTGAAAAAGGTTTATCGAGAAGCACGTGATGCCTATAAGAAACATCACCGTGATGTACGCCAGGCGATTCAGGATCGTATTCTGCGTTCAAGCATGAGCAACCAGAAAAAGACTGAATTACTGCAGCAGATGGATGCCAATTTCTTTGGTTATACGCAGGGCGTGTACTTCCCATTACAGCGTTTTGGTAAATATGTGGTAGTGGCGAAGAATAATAAAGGCGAAGTGCTGAGTGTTAGTCGTGCTGAAACCTTATCTGAAGCACATAAATTACGTGAAGTTCTATTGTCAGAATATCCAGGCAGTAATGTGCTTGAACCAAAACTTGATAAAGAATTTAATGCGGCCCGAGACGGCGTTGGACGTGGATTCATGACTACCTTGTTTAATGAGTTGGGTAGCTTGGGATTGAATGCAAAACGTCAGACAGAGCTAGAAGATATTTTGGGGCAGTTATATTTAAAATCATTGCCGGATTTATCTTATGCAAAACACTCAATTCACCGTAAAGGTACTGCAGGTTTTAGCCAGGATGCTCGTCGTGCCTTTGCGCAGAATATGTTCCATGGTGGTAGTTACCTGGCCAAGCTGCGTTATAAAGATCAGCTTGAAGAAATGCTGGATGGGATGCAAAAGCATGCTAATGATGAATTTAATGCTGGTAAAGGTTATGACCAGCGTGTAGCACAACAAGTCATCGATGAGATGAATAAACGTCACAAGAATATGATGGAGGCGAACTCACATCCATTATCTACAGCTTTAACCAGTTTAGGCTTCCTGTATTACCTAGGCCTATCTCCAGCATCGGCAGCTGTAAACACCTTGCAAACAGTCTTGGTAGCCTATCCTCAGATGGGTGCCAAGTGGGGATATGATAAAGCAGGGGCAGCGCTGGCCCAGGCATCAAATGATTTCCGTAAAGGTGTATCGATCAAAGGGATCAATCCAAAGAACTGGGAAAATGATATTGCCAAGATTCTGAAAGGCGATGAGCTCAAGGCTTATGAAGAAGCTGTGCGTCGTGGTGTGATCGATGTGACCATGGCACATGACTTGGCTGGTATTGCCCAAGGCGAAGACAGCGGGGTGATGTGGAAACTGCGTCCGGTTATGCGGGTCGCAAGTACTTTATTCCATAATGCTGAACGTTTTAACCGCGAAGTGACCTTTATTGCAGCGTACCGGTTAGCACGTGATAGTGGCTCAATGCACGATCAGGCTTTTGAGCAGGCAATGGATTCCACTTACAAGGGTCACTTCGACTATTCTTCAGGGAACCGGCCACGAATCATGCAAGGTAATATTGCCAAGGTCATTTTACTGTTCAAACAGTTTGGCCAGAACATGATTTACACCTTGGCCCGTACCGCTCACCAGTCGCTTAAAGGCGAAACTCCTGAAGCACGTCGTGAGGCACAGCGTGCATTGGCCGGTATTATTGGAATGCATACTGTATTTGCCGGGGTAATGGGCTTGCCTCTGGTTGAGCCGATTCTGGCCATGGCTTCAATGCTTGGAAGTGATGATGATGAGCCATGGGATGCAGAGGTAGCTCTCCGCAACTGGCTGGCAGATACCTTTGGCCAAAAAACTTCTGAAGTTCTTATGAAAGGTGCTTCACGCTTTGGCCCAGCTGACTTATCTGGCCGTGTTGGTATTAATAATTTGTTATTGCCAGATGTGCAGGACGGGTTAGAAGGTAAAGACTTTAGTGATGCTATGGTGATGAGTGGATTAGGCCCAGTGGTAGGGATTTTAACCAATACCTTTAAAGGTCTGGCTGAAATTGGGCAAGGGCACGGCATGCGAGGGGTGGAAACCATGTCACCGGTATTCTTGCGCTCTCCATTGCGATCTATTCGTTATGCGACCGAAGGTGCACAGGATAAAACCGGAGTCATGATTAAGGATGATGTGGGTATGTTCAGCCTTGCAGCACAGGCAGTTGGTTTTAGCCCAAGTGAAGTGCGTTTGGCCACCGAAGGGCGTAGTGCAATTTATTCGCATACCAAGCGCCTGGATAAGCGTCGTACAGAATTAATGAATGATTATGTTCGTGCGGTTCAGCGTGATGATATGGATGGCCAAAAAGAGATCTGGGCAGAGATTCAGGCCTTCAACCAGAAGAACCCGTCACGTCGGATCAGTAGAGTCCAAGCGATGCAAAGTTTACGTCAGCGTGAAAAACGTGTGAAGCAAGCAGAACATGGTATTTATCTGCTGAACAAGAAACGTGAGGATGCGGATATAGGGCGTTTTGCGTTTGATGAGTAAAAGAAAAACCCTTTGTTGGAGTATATAGTAAAAGATATGTATTTATTAAATATATCTACTTATATATATGAAATATATAAACTTTAATAAAACAAAAAAACGTGCATACTATATATATTAGTATGTACGTTTTTTTATGGGGTAAGAAATTTGTTATTTTGATAACTCATTTCCATCAATGCAATATCTATGATTTGTAAGTAAGAAAATAGGACATACTAGTTAATGTTGAAAAAGTTCGTGACTGATACATGGATGGGTCTATATCTACTATTATGAAAGACATCCTAAGCGGCTAAAGGAAGACTTCCTCTAATGATGGCATAACTTCTACTTTTAACTTTGGTTATGTTGTTATAAAGGAGAACCGCTAGTTAATATTTACATGGCAAAAGATCCCCGTATATAGACTTTTCACAACAAAATTCCCATCAATTGATTGAGTTTCGAGTAATTAGTAAATAAAATTCAAAAATCCTTAGTTACATTGAGATTAAATTTTAAAATAGAATAATCCTGATTAAATTTCAAAGCCATTTGATATTTGAATACTAAGTCACCAGTAAGGTCATTTGGATTTTTTAGATCAAATGAAACATCAAAAAATTGTGATTTTTCATATTCATAGAAACTTAAGGATTCAAAAATATTTTTACTAGTCAGGAGAATATAGTCGATATCATCAAAGAGCAGATCATAAACTTCACATTTATCGATATGACAAATGTATCCTTCATCATTAATATTTTTAAAATGTATAATATTGGATATAAATTCATTTTTTTTCCATCTACAGCGATGAAGTGTATCCTTTAATTCTTGACTACCAACTAAAAGTATAGGTTCTTTAATTTTACTAACTTCTATAGTGATTTTTTGAAGTAAATCTTCTAAAGAGGTACTTGAATAAGTATGTGTAACTGGAAGTTTTAATATTTTATCTAAAATAGAATTTGTTAAACGTTGTGAAATGTTACTCTTAATCCAGTTATCATCATCGGGATTAATGCCCGTATAAATGCTATCAACAATGTATTCTTTATCATATTCCAGGAATGTGAAAGACTCTTCATGAAAATTAATAGATTTATTTATATTAATATTAGATTTAAAAAATTTAAAAGGATAGTGATTTTTTCTATCTTGAATAATATCTGACGTAGTTGAAGCTAAAGCTAGAATTTTTTCTTGAGAAACTGAATTATTAATAATCATTTGATTATTTTTACTATTTAATTTTTTAATAATATTTCTAATTGAATCTATTAAATTTTCTTTAAGTAATGAAAACATATTCTTTTCGAATAAAATATGTTCATAATTTTTTTCCTGCCAAGTATTCAAAGTAGAAATCCATGATTCTAAATCTAAAATAATAGATTTAATATCTCCAGTTTTATAGAAGCTTGATGAAAGTGCCTGATACCATTTACTAGGCAAATCCCATTTATTTTTTGAAAGTGACAGTGCAATTTCTATATAATTTTCCTTTAGGCTGTTTAAGTTTTCAGCGACCCCCATATATGTTCGCCCAGTAATGAGCTGACCTTTAAATAAATACGCATAACTTTCTACTATTTGATTAAGCAATAACTCATACGAATTTTCTTTAACCTGGGAAAAGTTTCTATGTCTAATATAAGTGCCTACTAACTCACCTGCATTTGAAATAGATTCAGGACTTTCAGATATTGAAGTTGGATATATTCTCTGACCTTTTAGTAATGCCTCGATCATTTCTTTTGAAATATCTAAAGGTAGATTGTTATTCTTTTTTAATAAATAACAAGCTGTTATTACTCTTAAATCAAGATGATAGTTTCGAAAAGCAAGTTCACAAGCTATTGTTCTAGAATAACTACCTGAATTATTAATTGCAGCCCAAATAGGATCATCCTCAGGGATATCAAGTATAAAAATATTTAATAAAACAGAATTCCAGCTATAGCTGTCATGAACAATGGATCCACTTTTAAAATTTTCCAACCAATGATTTAGCATATCAACGCCCCAACCAACTGCTTGGGGATTTTTGAAAGATAATGCTGCTATGATAGTCTTTGCTGTAAATCTAAGATGAGTCTTAAAAGCTAATAAAGTCTGCTCATTTGTATAGTTTCTTTTCGAACCCGGTTCAATGTAATATGGAATCCAACTTTCCCAAGAGGCTACGAATTTTTTGAGAATTTCTTCATAATTTTTATTTGTTCTAGCATTTCTATCAATCTCAAGCGAATACCATTCCAGAAGTATTTCCCATAAGTTATAGTTTTGTTCAATGTGCGTTTTTATTTCCTCATCTGTAAGACTTGAGCTATATCCATATAAACGCTTATGAAAGTATAAAATCTCATTATAAAATTCTGTATTATCAATTATTTTAAATACTGATTCTTTTGATATAAGAAAGTATTCAATTAATAGGTGATCAAAATAACTTCTACCAAAAATTGAACCATCTGCTAATAACAACCAGTTATCATTTTTCTTATTATAATTTATAAATGCTAAAGTAGATGAAACACTCACATGATATTTGATTAAGTTTTCTACAGATTCTTTAAATGCACGAATATCATTGTCTCTTAAAGAAAAATGAATAGGATCTATAAAATTTTTAAAAAGTTTTAGTAAATCTTCATCATTTTCGATAGCTTTTGATTTCCTAAATGAAAATGAATGCCTATAGAAAAAACCAAGAAATGGTGAAAGTACAAATTTCTTAGTTTTTCCTAATAAATAATTTTCATCACTAATTTTTCCAGTGTTTAAAATTAATTCTGCACCTTTTATATTTTTATACTTTAGAATATTTGTCTGTAAAAAAATAATTGAATTAATTAGATAAAATTTTATATCACTCAATTCATACTTGAACTTAATTTTTATTTTTATAGGAGAAATATCAGCATCATCCCAAGAAAAATTCGAAATTTTTAAATAATTTTCATCAAAATCCTTAATCAACCCAAAATGATGTGCATTTTTAATAAAATTATTTCTCAATCTCTTACTTATATCAATCCAGCAAGCTTCTTGGATTGAGAATCGAAGAATTATTTCTTCTCTAGAATGATCATTAATAATTTGAAAAGTTTTACTAAAAAACCATGCAGTTAGGGAAATATTAAAAATTAGCCATATTGCTGATGAAATACAGAACACTAAATATATAGAATCATCTAAAAAAGAACGTAAGAAAAAACCTATAAGAATAAAAATTGCTAAAGCTAATCCACTTAACCCTGCAAACATAAAACCTGAATATTTTTTATAAATCGGGAAAATAACACTATTTGAAGTTTTTTGATTTGCGAAAATACTAATAAAACTGATTACTAGTGGATATACCACACAAACCATTGTCAACTGAGCACCTAGGAATGTCCCTTGCCAGTCGATCAATTTCGTCCAAAATGCAAAAAAATCTGAATAGCTGTGTGTCAATTCTAGCTTTATCAATAAGGACACAACCCAACTTAGGAGAATAAAGAGGAGAGTGAGTAGTAAAGTATATTTCTTATAATTAGTGGACCAATGAATGATATTTTTCTCTAGGTAACTCCACTTAGTTTTTTCATAAACTTTATTCTTATAAAGTGATTCTTTTAACTCTTTTTCAATTCTTTTTCTTAACGTTAACATAAGCTAGAAATACAATTTAACATATTGTATTTATTATAACCTTATATCAAAAAAAGTGTAGAAAAAGTACTGGATCGGTTACTTGATAAAAAGCTATTTTGAAATTCCTTTATTTATATTATTGAATCTTCATTTCGCTATTAACCCAGACTTTTTGATATTCATCTGAATCAATTTTTTTCTTCAATGTGATGGCTTTATCTTTCACATCAGACCAGTTCATGTTGTTGCGTGCCCAGTCGGTAATTTCATAGTCATCATCTAAGAATAACGGTATGGTATCTTCACGCAGGCTTTCACCCAGATCGTCATTAAATTCGTCCTTGTAGTGCTCAGCCCGATCACGTGCAATGACTTCAACTGGTACGGCATAGGTCAGGCCATCTGGCATATCTAGAAAGATTTTCTTATCAAAAAGCGATGTTTCGATGATTTCAACCACATCATCTAGACCATTTTGATATTCATTGTGCTCGTTTTCTTTTTCCCACTGGTCGCAGGCAGCATCTTCATTTTCAGCTTCGATAATCTGGCTTTTTTCTTCATGGTGCAAAGTATCACCTTCGTGATCCACAACACGTTGCATCCAGGTCATTTTAAATTTCTTCATTTAATACGCTCTATAAGTTCTGTACTTACAGGCTACTCACTGCTTTTACGTCTTGCTGTGTGTTTTTTAGGCTAAATGCTCCTGTGTAGGGTTCGCGTAACTATCTGTAAAAAGTCAATGATGCATCAATAGATCAGAATTTGTATTGAGAGCGTTATGCAAGAGAACACCATCCCCTGGATCATCAAGATCGTACCTGCAGTTGTTGGTGCAATCTTGGCACTGGTCCTAAGTGGTGACATTGATAAAGACGGAAAGATAGAAGTCTCACTGAATGTCATCGTCAAGTTTATGGCCAGTGTAACTGTCAGTTTGTATGGTGGTTCGGCTTTCATTGAATATTTCAACTTACTCCACGTATCTACGATGTACCAAGGCGCAATCATGCTGTTCTTTGCAGTATTTGGCTTGCTTGGGATCGGCATCGTTTATCAGTCCGTTGCGTTACTGCAGGGGAAACCTATGTCCGAAGTGCTGCATGAAATTAAAGCGGCATTTTTAGCAATTTGGGGGAATGGGAAGAAATGACAAAGCAATCACCTGAATTGGCCTGGATGGTAGAAGCCTATAAGCACAATGGCCTAAAAGAAGACACAAGCAAAACCCGTCATAACCCGACCATCCTTAACTGGCTAAAAGAGCTTAAAGCCTGGTGGTCAGAAGATGAAACACCGTGGTGTGGTGTATTTACTGCGATTTGTTTAAAGCGTGCCGGTGTGCCTTATCCATCAGCATGGTATCGAGCTTTAGCCTATCGTGATGAAAAACGAAAACTAGCTAAACCAGCCTATGGCTGTATCGCTACAAAAACACGCTCAGGCGGTGGTCATGTGTTCTTTGTTGTAGGTATTACACCTGCAGGCAAAATCGTCGGATACGGTGGTAATCAGAACAATATGGTCTGTTATGCAACTTTTGATCCAAAGGATCTTGAGTATTACTGGTATGGCAAAACCAATCGTCCAGCTGCTATTCGCTATCAATTACCAGTTATTAAAAACGTATCTGCAACGAAAGTGATGGAGGCCTAAATGATGTTGGATGCATTTTTAGTCCAATTCTACAAGGCTGTGATTGTGGTGCTACTTGTCTTGCTTGCACTAGCAGTTGCCTTTGGTGCATGGAAGCACTTTGCACTTGAGCATAGTGAGTCACAGCGTGAAGCCGATATTGCAAAAGCAATTAAACCTTATGTAGAGGCGGAACGTGATCAACGTAGTCGCGCTGATAAAGTGAGTGGTCAATATGAAGAACTTAAAGGTCAAGATCGAGTACACACGGAAGTCATTAACAACAAAGTTGAGAAAATCACGGAACGCCCTGTTTTTCGTAACGTGTGTATTGATGCTGATGGCGTGTCAATCCTCAACGAAGCCGGTCGCATGGAACCTACCATCGAATCTGACACAGGACTGTCCCAACCTCCCTGAGATTGAATTAGGTGATGGTGGCTATGCCCTTAAAGCTTGGGTAAGGGATCGGCGAATGTATGTTGAATGTGCTCAAGGAAAACGTGCTCTGAATCAAGCTGTTAAAAGGCCCTCAAGTTGAGGGTTTTTTTGTGGGGTGACTATGCAAAAAGATCAGGTAATCCGGGTAAATGTTAGGCCATCTTTAGGAGTAAGAATTGTGAGATGGCTTATGTACTGGGGGTAGTCAGATCAGATTATAGCTGTGGTTTTTTTTGTAATTTTTGAAATTAATCTAGTCATATTAAGGGATTTGAAAGAGGCTTTATACTCATCAAGATTTTGTTGAAGTTTAGCATCGTCAATATTTTTATTTTCATACAACTTAATAACGTTTGATAGATTAAGAAGTGAAGTCATACATTTCTCATGGACTTGCTGAAATGTTAAAAAAGCCTCCTTAATTTCACTATCTTTGATAACATCAGATAAAGCCTGAATTTCCCAGAAACTCAACGCAAATTTACCTTGATTTAATTCATAAGATTGACGAAGCATTTCAATATTTGACCGTTTGTGTTGCATGTTGTGAATACTTTCGGATAGGGCGTAATAATTTTTATATGCATCAAACAGCCTTAAATTTATTTCCTTTTCTTTAATTTCTAGTTTGTTCTTCTCGTCTTTATAAACAGTAAATATTATGAATAGTACAGAAAATAACGTACTTATCCCTGCAAAAAAAGAAACGCCCAATGTATAAGCTTCTTTAAAAGGTCCTTGAGTTTGGCTATAACTAAATACTATAGTTGTTATAAGAACAAATGAAATAGAGAGGCAGAATACCCATGACCCCACAATTATTATTGAACTAACAATCTCTTTTTGATATTCGCTCAAATTACCCCCCATTTAAGTAAAAACCCATTCTTCCACTTGAACTGAATGGAAATTAGGGTAAAAAATTTAATCTGGTCTTCCCCATATCATTATAGTATGAAAACCTTTATCTGTAGGATTTAGCTCTTTAGCCGCCCTATCAATAGCCTCACTTTTATTGATGGCTTTGAATATTCCCTCGCATTCTAAATCTAAATTTTTATTGTCTAAATAAAATGAAACCTTATAATCTTCCATTTCTTTGCTCCTTGTAATTAACCAACAGTACCTAATACCGGCACCATTTTAGGCCCAGACTTTCTAGCTTTGCTTACGATCTCGACTAGCTCATCATAAGTCAGATTAAATGAATCAGAACTGTCAAAAACATAAACTACATTCTTATCCTTCAGCTCCTCAGGTTTCTCTGGAATAAAGCGGGTAGGGAGCAGCTTCTGAGTGAGTTGCTCATCTGTTAAAGCTTTTGGTAAATTATTTGGATCGAATTTTTTAGTCTGCATTTTATTGCCCCCATTTATCAACTATGTCAGCCCAGTCTTGTAGCATTTTCCGGCGTTGACTAATGTATTTAGCGTGATTATATGATGCTCTTACCTTATTCTGTTCGGCATGAGCAAGTTGCTTTTCAATCCAGTCATCATCGAAATCAAGCTCATTTAAGATAGTACTCGCGGTTGCTCGAAAGTCGTGTGATGTCGAGTTTTTAAGCCCTATTTTCTTTAGAGCACTATTCAATGTAGCACTTCCGATTGTGGTTGCGCTACTGTATGCACTTGAGAATACATACTCTTTGTTGCCTGTTTCAGTATATTGAGACTTGAGTACATTGAACACTTGATCAGACATAGGAACCAGGTGGATCCTGTTCTTTTTCATTGTCCTTTCCTGAGAGTTGCTTCGTGTTGAAATAGGGAAGGTAATAATTCTTTCCTCAAAATCGACATACTCCCACTTCATGCGTCTAATCTCGATTGAGCGTAGCATTGTGTAAGCTAAAGTGAGTAGAGCATTCTTAACTGTCGCTGTACCGTGATAATTATCAACACCCTTTCTAAATTGCACCTGCTGCTCTTTTGATAGTGGCTGGGCATGCTCTACATCTGGACGATTGATGGAACCACGTACTGCATAAGTTGGATCATTCTCAGCTCTTAGAGTGGCGATCGCATATCGCATAACAGCACCAATAATTTTAATATTATTTGCTGCGGTAACTTCACCAGTCCCTCTAGCGCCCGTTGTCCGAACACGAGTGATCGTTGATCTTGCAATATACAGAACTTCTGCGGCAGTTACGTCAGCAACACTCTTTGATCCAATTACCGGGTAAATATCTGTATCAAGCGACCACCTTACTTTTCCAACATACGTTTCCGATCTGTTTTTTAAAATCTCGATAATATATTCCTCAGCAACGGCTTTAAACGTGTTTGCGTTTTTTACACTTTGTACGACTTTTTCTTCTCTGCGGGCTAAAGCAGGGTTTTTACCTTCACTGAGTAGGGCCTTCGCCTCATCACGATTCTTTCTTGCTTCTGCTAGACTTACCCTTGGATATTCCCCTAAGCTTAACATTGAGGCCTTGTTTTCAAATCGGTATCGATAGCGCCAAAGTTTTGTACCTGTAGGTCTAATCTCAATACAAAGCCCGTTATGATCAGCAATGCGATATGCTTTATCTCTTGGTTTAAGGCTCTTAATTTTGGTGTCGGTGAGCATGTGAGTAACCTAAATAGAATATGAGTAACTTGAAAAATTACTCACAATACTACTCACAAAATAAGATTTTGCATATAGTGTTTAGATTTGTTTTGGTTTCATAAGTACCTAATTTATAATAAATACAATAATTTAAATTTTGTTTAGATTTGCCTAGCTTTATATAATATTGTTTTCTGATGATAAACAGTATTATGTGGCGATTTTGCCGGTGCATGTGCAGCTAAATTTAAAGAAAGTTGCTACTGCGGTGGGCTGTAAAAAACTGCATATGGCAGAGCCTAAAGATGCCGAACGTTTAACCGGTTATTTGGTTGGCGGAATTAGCCCGATTGGGCAGAAGAAACGTTTAAAAACCGTGATTGATCAGAGTGCGCAAAGTCTGGCAAAAATCTATGTCAGCGGTGGCAAACGTGGACTGGACATTGGTTTAAAGCCGGATGATCTGGCCCGGGTGTTAAATGCCCAGTTTGCCGATGTGGTGGATGAGTCTTAATCTGCACTGATTTTATTTTAGCAGCGGATTCAGTTATAAAAACCGGACCACGCCATGAATCAGGGCAGGTCCAAAAATCACCATAAATATGCCAGCCAGTACCATACTTAAGCAGGCGGCCACACCTTCTTCACGATGGCGCATAAAGGCTTTAGAAGTACCAAAACCATGCGCGGCATTACCTAAGGCTGCACCCTGAGCAAAATGTGAATTCAGTTTGAGTGCGAGTAAAACGGCATCTGCCATAAAACCGCCGGCAAAGCCGGTCATCATGGTGAACAGGATTACCAGTTCAACCGAGCCGCCCACCTGTGTGCTTAACTCCATGGCAAAGGGTGTAGAGATAGAGCGCGCCATCAGGCTATATGTGGTTTCCTGATTTAGCTGAAACAGCTGCGCCAGATAAAAAGCACTGATAACGCCGACACACATCCCGATCACAATCCCCAGACTGATGGCCAGCAGATGGCGCTGAATCAGCGTGCGATATTCATAAATCGGAATGGCAAAAGCCACCGTGGCTGGCCCGAGCATCCAGACAATCCAGTGGCTGTACTGCATATAGCTGTCATAGGAAATCCCGAAATAGAGCAGCATGCAGATTAATCCAGCCGGAACCAAAATGGAGGGCAAAAACAGCAGCACCCGATAACGACGATACAGCTGTTTGGCCACGATATAGCCCAGCAGGGTGAAGATAAAGCACAGGCTTGCGATCAGGTTCATCTTAATCTCCTGACACATATGCGGTATTGTTGGTATTTTTCCTGAGCCGCTGTTCCAGTTTAAAACCCCAGCACACGCTATAGGCTGTGGCGACCATTACCGCACAGGTGCCGAGCGTAATCGAGAGCAGCAGTTGCCAGCCTTGGCTTAGCAGTAAGTCTAGATCATTGATAATGCCGACCACACAGGGAATAAACAGCAGCATCAGCTCGGCCAGCATAAAATCGGCGCCTTGCTTGATCCATTGCAGTTGAAATATGCCACTTAACAGCGCCAGCAGTAACAGGATCAGGCCAATCACACCCGCTGAAACCGGCAGCTGGAATATCTGTTGGATCAGCGCACCGAGCCACCAGATCAGGATCAGCAGCGCAATTTGTATGCTGAGGACGGCAACACGGGAAAGAGACCACATCGCTGAATTGCCCTAAAGGTTAAACACGACTGTATTTTAGATTTGACCTGTCTGGATGATTATGAATAATAAAAAAATAATTATGCCTATTGGGAATGATGGTGGATTTAAAAAGTCTGAAAATACTGGTCAAACTGGTGCAATTGCAAAGTTTTACCCGCACAGCAGATGCTTTGTGTCTGACCCAGCCTACAATTAGCAAGGCCATTCGGGGGCTGGAAGATGAGTTGGGCACTGCGCTGTTTCATAAAGGTGAAGCTGGGCGTAAACGTGAAGTGCAATTGACTTACCTGGGCGAGCAGATTTATCAGCATGCGCTACAAATGCTGCAACTGGAGCAGGCGATTTATGATTCGGTGGCGGAAGTTCGTGCGCTAGAACGTGGTAAATTGACACTGGGTTTGCCGCCCCTGGGTTCGGTGCTATTAAGCCGGTTAATTGCCAAGTTTCATCAGCAGTACCCGGCTATTGAACTGAGCTTTTTAGAGGTAGGTGCCAGCGGGATTGAAGCCGCTATTCTGGATAAACAGATTGATGTCGGGATTGTACTCGGTCATTTAAAACCGGCATTGGGCGGAATTCCAATTATGGATTCGCCACTGTGTTTGTTATCTGCCCGAAATTCTGCATGGCAGGGACGCGAAACGGTGTCGTTGCTGGAACTGAAAGATGAGTCTTTTTTACTGTTTGCCGACAGCTTTACTTTAAACCAGATGATTCTACAGGCCGCACAGCAGCTGGGTTTTGAACCGAAAATTGTCTGTAAAAGCAGCCAGTGGGATTTTATTGCCAAAATGGTGGATTCCGGCATGGGGATTGCGCTGTTGCCTCAGGTTTATTGTGAGCAGTTGCCTGCCGAGCGTTATCAGATCAGCCGTTTGTGCCAGCCTGAGCTGAACTGGACCTTGCGAATGGCCTGGAATACGACAGTCGCCATGAGTCCAGCCACCCGGGCCTGGTTAAGAATTATTGAAACGCATCCTGATGAGATTCATTTCTAAAGTAAGAATTAAAGGATTATCGTGTGAAATCAGATTCATCTACAGCGCTAAACCTCTGAACAGATGAATCTTCCTCCAATTACAGGCAATTCGCCGGTTTGGGAATACCGGCCAGACGGCTTAAATGCCGCGCCACCAGTCCGGTGTTAAAACGCTCTTGCAAGAGGGCATTATTAATCTCAGGGCTGACCGTTTTCATCAGAAACTTGATTAACGGGCGAGTCGCCGGAGAATGACCAAACTGCTGATAAAACTGGCGCACAGCCTGCAAAATTTCAAAATGCCAATCTTCCAGTTCCAGCTCCAGGCTTTTGGCCAGCTCTTGCGCTACAGTTTCATTCCAGATGGTGTAATCGACCAAATGACCATCTTGGTCCAGTTCAAGATTCATAACACACTCAAAGCTTGTTTATTTTAAAGAGATACAACGGCTATAAGCCAGACACAGCTCGGCAAAGGTAGCATAGTTTAAACTGTGCAGATGGGCAGGCAATGGCTGGACCAGCAGCTCTAGATCATGCTCCAGTGCAAACAGGGTGCCGCATTGCTGACAAAATGGGTGATCAATGGCCAATACTGCATCACCCATCAGCACCACTGCATCGCCTTCACTATACAGACGTGAAACTTTGTCCAGCATGGCCGGGGTAGTATGGAAGCCGGATTGCAGCAGATATAAAGTATTTTGTGACATAACAGATTCCTTCCGGCTTACCAGTACAGCACGTGGTCAAAACGCTGGATAAAGTCCGCATTCAGTTCAATAAACTCGATTTCCTGCTGCGACTGGCTGACATAAGCTGAATGTTGATGCTGATGTTCTACCAGAATCGGGCTTAAATCATAAAACTCAAAACTTTCGACCATATTCGAGGCCAGCTTAAAGGCGTGTTTGAGCTGGTCAAAAGCCAAATCGCTTTTGAGCAGACTTAGGGCAGCATCCTGTAATAACACTTTGACTTCACAGCCAAAAGTGGCCAGTACCATAGTCGCAGACAGGCTTTCATGTACCTGCTGGCTGCTTAAATTGGCCTGGCTTAAAATGACGAGTACAGTTTTCACACAATTTACCTTTTAAATGCAACAAATTCTCAAATAGAACCACTTAGAATTGAAGAAGGCGATCTGCAGATTGCACTGCATCGGCAAGTTCGCCCAGACCAACCAATTCAAAGCCCGCGGCTAAATTGTGTTGATGAAGTTGATGACGTTTGGCATTGTCCTGATCGGTAATCCCGCGTAACAGTGCCGCACTGACACAAACCGGCAAACGAATCGACAGTTTTTGCCATTCCGATTTTAACTGTCGCTGATCATCGGGTAGCCATTGTAAATCGTTAGCGACCATAACAGCGTCCTGATAGAAGAACACCCGGAAATCTTCATTCTTGCTCTGCAAGGCTTGAGCCAGACCCAACGCATGCCAGGCATGAATCGAGGTCGGCGCGGAGGTAATTAGTAATAAGGTACTCATCAAAATTCACTAATGAAATGTTCCCGCAACACAGGGGGCATTCAGACTTCATAAGAAAAAGGTAGTATACAATGATTTTAGTGACTGGTGGTTTAGGCTTTATAGGCTCGCATATTGCATTAAGTCTGATGGCTCAAGGGCAAGAAGTCATTATTGTCGACAATTTATCCAATGCTAATTTACAAACCTTAGAACGACTTGAATATATTTCGGGCATGTATGTGCCTTTTGCCAAAATTGATATTCGTAACACCCCAGCCTTAAATAAAGTCTTTGAACAGTATTCGGTCGATGCAGTGGTGCATACGGCCAGCTTTAAATCGCTGGAAGAATCGGTCCTGAAACCGCTTGAATATTATAATGATAATGTCAGCTGTATCATGAGTCTGCTGCGTGCCATGCAGCGTACCGGGGTACGTGTGCTGGTGCATTTATCCAGCTTAACCGTGTATGGCCAATCTAGCCTGCAACTGAAAGAAGATCTGCCATTTCAGTATGCCTATCCGAATCCGTATATCAAATCTCAGCAGATGGCTGAGGAAATTATTCAGGATACTTTTAAAACCGACAATGAATGGAAAATTGCCTTATTGCGCTTGGGCAATATTGCTGGTGCCTTTGAACATGGGGTACTGGGTGAGATGGTACCGCCACTGCCAAAAAATATTGTACCCCTGGCGATGCAGGTCGGGGCGCGGCAACGCGAATTTATCGAGCTGCGCAAGCAGGCCCAAACTGAAGACAAGACTGTAGAGCGTAGTTTCCTGCATGTACTGGATTGTTGTGAGGCCGTATCTTTAACCCTGCAATGGCTATTCCAGCAACAGCATGTTTGTGAAGCCTTTAATATTGCCGGCGAGGCGATTTCGATCCAGCAACTGTTAAATGAAATTTCGAGCGTCACCGGCACTGAAATTAAAACGGTCGATGCTGATGTATATCCCTATGCCGAACTGGATCAGGTCGCGGCCGATATTAGTAAAGCCAAAGAGGTACTGGGCTGGCAGCCGAAACGCTCGATTCAGCAGATGCTGGAAGATGAATGGCGCTTTTATCAGCACACCTTGCGCGGGCAATGATAAATTTAATCATGATAATAATTATCATTTACAATTTTATCCACCTGACCTAAGATGACTATATTCGCCATAGCCGCTGCCTCAGGGCAGCGTTATAACAGCATTGAGAACAGCAAGAATAGATAGAGGTTGAGTATGCAAACACGTATCGAACACGACACCATGGGAGAAGTTGAAGTCCCGAGTGAGACCATGTGGGGTGCACAGACTCAGCGCAGCTTACAGAATTTTAAAATCGGGCAGGAACGTTTACCTCGTCCCATGATTCGCGCCATGGGCTTAGTGAAAAAAGCCGCGGCCATGACCAATGCAGAACTGAACCAGATTCCTCAAGAGCTGTCGCACTATATTGTTGATGCAGCTGAAGAAGTGATTGAAGGCAAATGGGATAGCCAGTTTCCGCTGGTGGTGTGGCAGACCGGTTCGGGCACGCAAAGTAATATGAACTGTAATGAAGTGATTGCCAATATTGCCAACCAGAAACTGGGCAATCCGCTGGGCGCACAAAAGCCGGTCCATCCGAATGATCATGTGAACCGCGCACAATCAACCAACGATTCTTTCCCGACCGCGATTCATGTCGCCGCCAGTTTACAGATTAATGAGCTGTTAATTCCGGCAGTGACCCGTTTAAGAGATACCTTGCAGGCCAAAAGCGACGCCTTTGCCGATATTGTGAAAATTGGCCGTACCCATTTACAGGATGCAACACCTTTAACGTTAGGGCAGGAATTTAGTGGCTATGTCTCGCAGCTCGATCATGGTTTGAAACGTTTGCATCAGGCCCTGGACGGTTTATATGAACTGCCGTTGGGCGGTACCGCTGTCGGTACCGGTTTAAATGCCCATCCGGACTATGCGGAAAAAGCCGCACAGCAACTGGCCAGCCTGACCGGTTTGGCTTTCGTTACTGCGCCGAACAAGTTTGAAGCTCTGGCTGGACGTGATGCTGCAGTATTTGCTTCCGGTGCCTTAAAAACTCTGGCCGTGAGCTTAAATAAAATTGCCAATGACATACGCTGGCTGGCCAGTGGGCCGCGCTGTGGTTTTGGTGAAATCTGCATTCCGGAAAATGAACCGGGTTCAAGTATTATGCCAGGTAAAGTCAATCCGACCCAGAGTGAAGCCATGACCATGGTGGTGGCGCAAGTGCTGGGTAATGATACGACAATTAATGTGGCTGGGGCTTCAGGGAATTTCGAGCTAAACGTATTTATGCCAGTGATTGCCTATAACCTGTTACAGTCGATTCAGTTATTGGGAGATGCCTGCAACAGCTTTAACGATCACTGCGCTGTCGGAATTGAGCCGAACCGTGACAAGATTGATCATTTCCTGCATAACTCGTTGATGTTGGTGACGGCACTGAATCCGGTAATTGGTTATGAAAATGCCGCCAAAGTCGCGAAAACGGCCTATAAAGAAGGGAAAACCTTAAAACAGGTGGCGGTGGAGCTGAATCTGGTCACTGCTGAACAGTTTGATGACGTGGTACGACCAGAAAATATGGTTTCACCGAATGCGAAATAAGTGTTGCATCTACCGGGATGGAATATGAGCAGCCATCCCGGTGGGCTAAAAAATCTTGCTTCATCACAACTATTTTTCCATCAGAACCTGTGCATGAAAGTGCAAAGTACCTATAAAAGAAAACCCAACATATGGATTGCTATATGCTGGGTTAGTTTGCGCTACTTAGTTATTACAGGCCATCTTCTCGTTTTTAATGACCTTGACTGCATCATAAGCCCTGAATGTGACAATAAAAAGAATTGCTAAAATTCTGGAAAAGAAATGTGAAGTATCTAGCAAAACTTGGCTCTAAATACCACATAGATATTTAAAATTTATGAAATTATTATGATTTAGTTTAGGAAAATGAATATAATGCAGGCCGCTGGGAAGCGTATCTCATTTCTTTATTGACTCTTTTGAAACTCTTTTTGCTTATGAATTTTAAATTATTGGGGGCTGCGGCTCTATTGGCGGGTTTAACCAAAACTGTAGTGGCAATGCCGTTTGATCCTTTAATCGGGACATGGAAAGTGATTGATGATCGAACCGGGTATTATGTGTCGGAAATTGTGATTCGTAAAAACTCCAAAACACAGCAGTATAGTGCAGTAGTGAGCAAGCATTATCCGGCGGCGGGAGCGGTGAATCCGGACGTTTGTGGCAAATGTGAAGGGGCTTTAAAGAACCAGCCGATTTTTGGTATGGAAGTGCTGAAAGGCATGACCGGCAACCATAAGCAGTTTAAGCAAGGTCAATGGCTGAATACCCAGGATGGCCGTACCTATACCATTGAAGCGCAATTGAATGATGCTAAAGACCAGATGAAAGTATTTGGTAAAGCGCAACAGAGCAATACAACCAGTGCCATGACCTGGAACAAGCTCTAATGACCTCTGGTTGTTGAGCGGGTTCTAAAAACCATTTAACTTCGTGTTAGATGGTTTTTCTTTTTTAAGAATCTAAGAATTCAAAATATTTCAATTCCCCCATTTTTCTTCCTCTCAATTGAGTTGCTGCATTTTCTCGATCTGCCAGAAAAACCAGAATAATTTTTTAAATAGATATAAAGTTATGTTATAACATAACACTTTTTAAAAGGGGGCTCGCATGAAATACAGCACACTCATGACTTTAATTTTATTGGCGATGCAGCAGGCACAGGCTGAAGAGCCGATTACAATTCTGGAACCACTTATTTTTCAGGGGGATGATACTGACAAGAATTTGAATATTGCACTTAAAGAACGTATTGAAACAGCCAATACCTTGGGCGATGCTGTTAAACATATGTCTGGCGTGCAAAGTAGCGCATTCGGTCCCAATTCGGGGGCACCAGTGATACGCAGTTTGAGCGGTCATCGGGTCGGGATTCTGGAGAATGGTCAGGCGATCAATGGAATGAATGCTATCAGCGGTGATATTAATATTCCATTTGATCCACTATTTACTAAAAGCGTGACCGTACATAAAGGGACCAATACTGTGCGTTATGGCGGACAGGCGATTGGTGGTTATGTGGATATAGATTCGGGCATCATTTCAAAAATGCTGGAAGAGAAAAGCGCCAATGTCGATGTGGTGTATAAAAAGGGCTTTAACGATTTTAGCGGGCATGGTATTCGCATTAATGTCAATAATCAGGAAAATCTGAGCACCAATATCCAGTTTTCTACCCAACAGATTTCATCTTATAAAATTCCCGGAAAGAGCAAAGCAGCCGTCTGTGATACAGCGATTATCTCGGAGCGAGGTGGGATTGATTCTGCTTTGGCAAGCGCCTGCCAGCGCGATGCCAGAATTGAACAGGTCTTTAATAAGGCACATCATCAATATTTAAATAAGCATGTTTTAGAAGATATCGCGCAGAATCCTCAGCATTTTTATGATTATTATGATGGCTTGGAGTCGGCCAAATATACTGATCAAGCGGTTTTAACCCGCTATGTGAATGGTGCCTACCGGGAATTTGTCAATGATCCCAACCCGGATTATGTGCCCAATACGCCAAAATATGTGGAAAGCCGAACCAATCAGGATGTTACGCCCAATTATCAGAAAAAACTGGGCAATAGCTATGCCAGAAATGAAAATATGGCAATCGGGAGTACTTACTTTTTAGACAATGGCTATATTGGAATTAGTGCCGATTATAAAACCAGTGATTATGGTGTGCCGGGTTTCTCAATGGAGAATAAATCTTTCCAGAGCGCTTATGAAGATAGTTTGCCGGTTACGGTGCAGATTAAACAGAACCGTTTTGCGGTTGATGCGTTACTCAGGGACCCACTGCCTGTACTTGATCATCTCCAAATTCAGGCATCAAAATTATCCAATCGCTCGGGTGAATATATTGGTGCAAGCAAAGCCAATGAATATCAGTTTGATAGCCGTGCTGCCGAACTGGTACTGAAGCAGATGTCCTATAAAAATTTAAGTGGCGAAATTGGCACTGCTTTGAATGTGCGTGATGTTAATGGTTCAGGAACACAGCGCTATCTTCCTAATGTTAAAACCACGACTCAGGCGGTATTTATCCAGGAAAAATTGGACTGGGAGCGGTTTTCAGTGGATGCCGGTTATCGCCATGAAAATGTTCAGCATGAGATTCAGGATCAGAGTTTTAAACTGGCGCGTAATGCGGCCAATAGCACCCTACAAAATAAATCCTTTGACCTAAATAGTTTTTATGTCGGTTCGAATTTTAAAGCGACTGATTATCTGGACTTTAGGCTGCAATATTCTAAGTCAGAACGGGCTCCTGAAATTAATGAACTGTATGCCAGCAATCCGCATTATTCGGTTATGACGCAGGAGGAAGGCAATCAGGCATTGAACAAAGAAAAAATGCAGGGGCTGGAATTAATCACGCATGTGAACTGGGATGCTGCGAATATCGCTGTAGCTTTATATCAAATGGATTTTGAAGATTATTTTTATTTGTCGCATTCCGGTTCATCCATGAGAAACCGTTTACCGCTGAAGTACTGGAAGCAAACCGATACTAAAGTGAATGGTTTTGAGGTGGATATGAACTACACTTTTGATTTAGACCATTTTGGTGAGGTACAGGTCGGTGGTTTTGCCGATCTGGTTAAAAATAAGGCCACTAATCCGGAAAGTTTGCGTTTAAGTAATGATGGCGTGTATTTGCCGAATATGCCGACCAATCGTTATGGTGCCCACATTGAATGGACACGCGCCGATTGGTCAGCGCGTCTGGCAAGTATTTATTATGATCAACCGCGATATTTGGGGAAAAATGTGTCAGAGGAAGTGCCACTGCCGGCATATAACCTGATGGATCTGGATATTCGTAAAAAAGTAACTTTAAAAAATGCCAGTTTTGATGTGTTTATGAATGGATCAAACCTGCTGGATGAAGAGGCACGTCCACATAATTCGCCCCTGAAATATATTGCGCCGTTATCGGGCCGCGCTTTTCAGCTGGGTGTGACCATGCATCTTTAAGGGTGGGATGATCTGAATATTTTCCTTGAATACATTGGTAGGTGGACTGCTTGATGTATTGAGATGGAGACATTAGATATTCAGGTTAGGCCTCTTGAAGATGCTTAATCTGAATATTGAGGAGAAGCGAGCTATTGAATTATATGCGAGAAGCAATTGAATATAATAATTCTTGACGCAGGTCGGCATTGGTCTCTAAATCAAATAAGGTTTTATAAAATTGTTGATCTGTTTCATTTTTTTGATGATCCACAATTTTTTTAAGCTGGTATCGGTATTCAATATGCCCTGCATGAAATATATTTACGTTAAATCCCCATAATATTTGTGTGTAGTTCGGGGCAGATGAATCTAATTTATTTAATTCATGTTGATAAAGAGATGCAGCAGCTGAGTAGCAATCTTTAATTAAAGAAGAAGGCTTATTTAGTGTTTCCATTAACATACATTGAAAGTTTTTTATGTTAGGTTGTTTATTTTGAGCCAAAATTTCTTCTGTTAATGTATAGGCTTTCTCAATATCTCCAATTCTAAGGTACGAATTCATTAAAAGCCGATAACGTTCTTTTTCAAGATTGATTTGCTTCAACTTGGGAATAATAGATTTAAGTTTCTTTAAGGTTTCTGTTTCATCATCAATATTTTGAAATTCTAAAATTATAGAGTTGTATTCTTCGATAATGAGTTTACTTTCAGAACTGAGTTCTGGACTAGCTTTTGAACCAGAAGTGTTCTCAATATAATTATTAAAAGGACTGTTACAGGCAGTTGTTAAACTGAGTGTTGTAAAAGATATGAATAGTGGAAGGATAATATTTTTCATAAAGAGATTATCTTGGGTAAAAGTGAATTTATGTTTTTTATAAGAAGAGATTAGGTTCACAAAACCAGCTTTGTCATTAGGTTTGCAGTATAGCTCAACTCCGGTTTAACAACTATGCGTTGAATATTGGGTTTGGGTGGTTTTTCTTAAATTGCACTTTACAATGACAGCGAGGCAGTCGATTCGAGGTTGAGGATGCCTCCGAGTTTTGAATATTATTAAACTTATCTTAAAATTATAATAATTTTCTATTAATAATTCTTTTAAAACGGCTTGGGTTGGCTAATTTTTGGCATAAAATATGTAATATTATGCAAATATATAAATTATAAATTTATATATAATTTCAGCAGAATCTATCGCTGTAGTTTCTTTTTTTACTGCCTCCTCCTCTAGGGAGGCATTTTTTTGAGGAGAAAAATTATGCTCCATCTTCTATTTACTTTATTTGGCCTGCATGAGGTGACTGAAATCGACTACCTGCTCGATGAAGAAAGGAATGAAACGTGTAGCAATGGTTTAGATGAAGAGCATTAACAGTGCTCATCCCTATTGCTGCTTTCTCTTGATCAAGGTCTAAAAAGCTCACCAACCGGTGGGCTTTTTTATGGCTTTATACATTGCTCTGGAAATTACAATCTGTACAAAAAATGATCAAAATTGAATGTGAAAGCTACAAATTTGAATGATAGTTTAAATCCAGATCTTCCAATAGGTGAGGTGAGTAATGAAACTATTAGCTTTGATTGGTGTAGGACTTGCAGCAAGTTATTGTTATATCAATATAAAGAACAAAAGCTTAAGTCTGTCCAATCCAGATTTCGATGAAAGCATCCACAAAGTCGTTATTCAGGACTTCTGGGTTTAGTGGGTAATTTTTTATTTAGATTATCGAAATGAGATAATTTAATTGAATATTAATTTTTATGAGTGTCATATTATGATAACTTGTAAAATCTCTATTTATATAAAATTTGTATCAGGGCTAGCTTCTGATTTTCTCCCATCTCTGTCCTCCAGAACAGGAGGCAGATTATTAAGAGCAGAATATTATGATCCAGTTCCTTCTTTGTCTATTTAGCTTTCATGGCGCAACTGAAGTCGAATACACGGGTAATGATGAAGAAATTCGGCGCAGTAAGGATTGTCTAAAAGAGCGTGAATAGGCGCTATACCCGCATCCATAGAGTATAGAAAAATTACCGGCTTGGCTTAGAACGGATCTTTTTTGACTTTTTTAATTTCAAGGGCAATCAAGATTGATGCAAAAACAAGCAGTCCGCCAATGATCAATAATAATGAATCATTTGCCTTGAATCCAACCCAGAAACTCAGGCCACTGCTGACTACACAGCTTAACAGTAGAACAATTAAAATTCCGTATTTCACGATACATCTCACATTAATTTTTTTAATCCCGTGATGATATACCTGTACTATGAACCGCTTGTGAAAGGAAAAATATAGGTGCAACTGGACGGTCACGCTATACGCAGTGTTGTGATCGCTGGGAGATAAGAAGGTTTTTTTGATGCTTACTCGATGCTTAAGTTAACACACGCCAAGCGTTCACGATGCAGAGGATGATTAATGAAAGGCAAAGGTAGAACATAAACTCGCTGCTCGTCGCGCTGGCCTGATCAAGCCTGTAGTAATAGAGAATAAAAACTAAAAATAGGATCGCAAGAAGAAAAAGCATCGTTATTTTTTAAGTCTGAGATATCTCAGCATAATAGATGAGAGTGCATTGAAGGCAAACAGTGTGTCATTTTAATATGGAGTGTTCGTGCTTATTGAACTACTAACTACTAATTACTAACTAGATGTTGATTAATATAAGATTCAAACTCAAGAACCCAATAAAGAAAAGAACCATCCATTAACCTTGAATCAATGTTCTTAAAAAGAATTACAAGCCGTCGAACCGTTTAAAGTCATTCTTATAGATTGAAGAATTTTAGAGCTAAAGCCATCCTCATGTAGACGTATGGCTTAAATAACATTGAATAAGATGTCATAATTGCTAAAATGCGATTCGTTTTTTATTACAGTTTTACAAGCTAAGAAATAAAGCTTTGTAAAACAGCAATCTAACTAGGAAAATTTTCAATGCTTGATATCTATTTAACGGATGTTCAGAAAAAGGTGCAATTTACCGATTATCCGGGTGAGCATCCTGTTAAATTTATTTTAAATTTTAAGAAAATTTTCCCAAGTGTGATGGAGCTGCTGCTGCCGGTGCTGCCTGAAAATGAAAACCTGGAAGACATGACCTGGGAATCAACCACGGCAGATCTGGAATTGTTTAAATTGCTGCTCAGTGGTTGGGGCCTGATTGAGCTGCGTTTAAATGCTATTGCGAAATATAAAGATCGCGCTTTTGCAGACCGTTTGGTGAAGCAAGCACAGCAAAAATGTCAGGACTATAAAAAATCACAAAGCCAATTGGCGACGGTAGAGCTGGACTATCTGTGTATGCATGAAGTTCATGCACAAATTGATGCCGAGCTGGTCGAGCTGGGTGAAAAATTCTATTTACCGACCCTACGTGAATTGTGGCAGGGTAAAGTGGCGGCCAATGTCTTGAATGCACAATTCTAAACGGCATCTGCATTCTAGAAGTATATAAAAAATCCCCATGTAATAAACTACATGGGGATTTTCTTTAGAAGGTAGATATTTAAAACCTGCTTTCCATCATCCGGTTTTAAAACCAGTCACTGTGCATCGACAGGCAGGTATCATCAAATTCACTCAGTAATTTGGCCTGATGTTCAATTTCCGGTAATTCCCAGCGAATGAAATAGCGCGCCGCTTGCAACTTGCCTGCTAAAAATTGCTGATCTTCTGCCAACTCAGACTGGCCAAACTGCTGTTGCGCCTTGTTGGCCATATCCAGCCATAACCAGGAAATAATCACTTTAGCCATTATATCTAAATACAGGGCAGAATTGGCCAAAGCCTCATTGGTTTGACCTTGCATAAGCGCCTGTCCCAGTTTTTGTGTGGTGCTTTGTACCGTAGCCAGATGTTTGCAGAATTTGCTAGACAGATCCAGAATGGCCGGATGCTGAATCTGTTCCAGCGTGGTGTTGATGCGTTGCATCAGCAGATTTAAGCCTTTGCCATTGTGCTGCCATAATTTACGCCCGAGTAAATCCAGTGACTGAATACCAAAAGTGCCTTCATGAATCGGATTTAAGCGATTATCCCGATAATACTGTTCTACCGGATAATCACGGGTATAGCCGGCACCGCCAAGTACCTGAATTGCCAGATCATTGGCTTTCGGACCATAGGCAGACGGGAAGGATTTGACCACAGGCGTGATCAGGTCGAGCAGAATGGCGCTATCTTCCGAGCCACCCGCCTGATGTTCATCAATCAGTCGCGCGGCAAACAGGCACAATGCCAAAGCTCCTTCTACATAGGCCTTTTGCGCTAACAACATCCGTTTCACATCGCTATGTTCAATAATATTGACCGGTTTGCTGTCGCTATTTTTTTCACTGGCCAGTCGGCCTTGCGGACGGTTTCTGGCATATTCCAGCGATTCCAAATAACCGCGATAACCGATCATCGCGGCGCCCAGCCCAACACCGACACGCGCCTCGTTCATCATTTTGAACATATATTTCAGGCCCTGACCAGCTTCACCAATCAAATAGCCTAAGCATTGGTTATTTTCACCAAAATTCAGCACAGTCGATGTTGTCCCGCGATAGCCCATTTTATGTAACAGGCCAGCCAGTTTGACATCATTGCGTTCACCCAGCGTGCCATCTTCATTGGTCAGGAATTTCGGCACAATAAACAGGGAAATGCCTTTGACACCTTGTGGCGCATCTTGAATCCGCGCCAGCACCAGATGCACAATATTTTCAGTAATGTCCTGATCACCCCCAGAAATAAACATTTTCTGGCCTTTAATTTTGTAGCTGCCATCAGCTTGTGGAATGGCTTTGGTGGTCAGATCACCCAGAGAGGAACCGACATTCGGCTCGGTCATGGCCATGGTGCCGGAAAAGCGGCCATTGAACATCGACGGGACAAAGGTCTGTTTCTGCTGCTCGGTACCGAAGGCCTGAATCAGATTCGCTGCGGCGGCGGTTAAAAATGAATAAGCCACGGTGGCAGGATTAGCCGACATAAAATAGGCATTGGCAGCCATATTAATCAGTGTGGGAAGCTGCATACCGCCCTGATCATAATCATGCTGGGCACATAACAGACCGGCCTGGGCAAACTGTTGCCAGGCCTGTTTCACTTCGGCAATGGTATGTACCTGTGTACCATCAAAATGCGGTTCTTGCGCATCGCCTTTGGCATTGTGCGGGGCAAAATAGTCTGCTGCAATGCCGCGCGCCGTATCTAAAATACTATCGAAGGTGGCTTTGTCATGTTCCTGATAACGTTCCAGCTGGGTCAGCTGTTCGGCTGAAAATACCTGATAGAGTAAAAAATCCAGATCTTTTTGATTGATGAGTGCGGTCATGGGATGCCGTTACCTGTTTTTATTGATTGTCACTAGCTTAACAAGACTTGTATTGGCAGATAAATTGTCAATAATGACACTCAAGGAGCTAAAAACGACATTTGGGAAGAAAGCATGAAGCGGGTTTTTATTCTGGCCTATGATGGTGCACTGGCCTCGGCCATAACCGGTGTGGCCGATTTATTCAGTCTGGCCGGCATTAGCTGGAACCGGATTCAGAAACAGGACATCCAGCGTTTGTTTCAGGTGCAGATTGCCTCGCCACAGGGAAAAACGGTGCAATGCAGTAATGGTTTACGCATTGAGGCGCATCTGGCCTATAGTGAAATCCAGCAGGCCGATTTGCTGGTGATTCCGACTTTGGCCGGTTCCATCGAGCAGATTCTGGAAAAAAATCAGTTGCTCATGAATGTTCTGCAACAGGCCGATCAAGCCCAATGCCTGATTGCCGGAAACTGTACCGGGAATTTTTTTCTGGCAGAAGCCGGAATTTTAAAGGGCCGCAGCGCCACCACGCATTGGGGTTTTAAAGATCTGTTCCAGCAGCGCTATCCAGAAGTCCATTTGCAGGCGGATCGCCTGATTACCCAGTCCGATCATGTCTATTGTGCCGGTGGCGGGTTGGCCTGGTTCGATTTGGGCCTGCATTTAATTGAACGCTTTTATGGCTTTGAAATTGCCATTCAGACGGCCAAATCCTTTGTGCTGGATTTTCGCCGTGACAACCAGTTGTCCTATTCCTTGATGCGTATAAGCAAGCCACATCAGGATGGTTTGGTAAAAGAAATCCAGCATTGGCTGGAGCAGCATTTTAGTGAAAACTTGAATATGGAAGATGTGGCGGCGCGCTTTAATATCAGCCCGCGCACGCTCATTCGCCGTTTTAAAGCAGTGTTAGATGTGGCGCCGAATCAGTATGTGCAGGCTATTCGTATTGAAGCTGCGCAAAAACGGCTGGAAGAAACCGAGCAGCCGATTGACCGGATTATGCAAATGGTGGGCTATGAAGATCCGAGTTCATTCCGGCGTTTATTTCGCAAGAAAACCGGCCTAACCCCAATGGAATACCGCCAGCGCTTTGGCCGGCGGTTTTAAGCGTGTTGCTTTCGTTAGCGTGATAACTGTGGCTGCACCTGCTGAGCATGACGACCATGTAGCAGATAATACAGGCCTAAACACAACAGCGCGGCGATGGCACTATAGAAATACATCTGCGCATAACTAACCGATTTCAGCGCGATTCCGATCAAATACGGCCCGAAGCCCAGCCCTGCATCCAGACAGATAAAATAGGTCGAGGTCGCCAGTCCCATACGTTCCAGTGAGGTACTTTTGACCGCAATAGTCTGACAGACCGATTGAATATTGCCATAGCCCAGACCGAGCAAGCCGGCACAAAGCAGCAGCATACTGGAGTTATGCGCCTGACTTAGTAAAAACAGGGCAATCGCCATCACAATAAAGGCGGGATACATAATGATATTTTCACCTTTACGATCCATAAGCCGCCCGGTAAACGGACGCGAAAACAAAATGGCGATGGCATACATTAAAAAGAATAAGGACGCGGCTTCGACCAGATCAATTTCCTTGGCGTAAAAGTTAATAAATGACAGCACGCCGGAATAACAGATGGAAGCAAACAGCATAATCAGGGAAATGGGCAGCGCATTCTTTTCCAGATACTGGGTCCAGAAGCCAAAACCTTTGCCTGCTGTCGCGGTGGCTGCAGGTTTAGGCTGCGCCAGGTTCGGCATCCGGATAAAACAGGCCACTACCAGACAGCCCAGCGCCAAGACACTGGATAAGCTAAAAATCGTCTGATAACTGGTGTGCAGCATCATCCAGATCGCGACAAAAGGACCAATCGCCGTACCCAGGGTGCTGCTCATGCTGTAATAGCCAATACCTTCACCACGGCGGGTGGGCGGCAGAGTTTGTGCGATGACTGTGCCGAGTACGGTAGAGGCGACTCCCATCATAAAGCCATGAATAAAACGGATGCCGAGCAGGGCAGTCACCCCCATCTCTATAAAATAGCCTAAGGAAAGCAGCAAGAAACCGGCCAGCCCAAAAAGCAGGGTGCTACGATAACCGAAACGCTGTAGGCATTTGCCAATCAGCAGACGGCCAAATAAGGTGCCGACAATAAACAGTCCTGAAATTAAACCGGCTTCGGCAATGCTGGCATTTAATTCCGCCACGGCATAACCGACAATCACAATCACCAATAGGTAAAAAATCAGTACCAGTTGAAAATTGATCAGGCCGACCAGGATAAAGTTTCTGGTCCATAGCGGTGCTTGTGCTGAACTCATTTGTCTTCACCTTGTAGGGTCGGTTGTAACTGTTCACTCAGCTGATTAAGGATCTCGCGGGTATGGGCGATGTCCGCAACTGCAAAAGACTGCAGCAGCTGCTGTTCAAACTGATCAATCTGGCTTGAACAATGCTTGAAAAGTTCCTGCCCGTGAGAGCTAAAAGTCAGGCATTTCTGCCGTTTATCGCTACTTTCAAGCTGATGGATTAAACCCAAGTCCAGCAACACCCGAATACGTTTGGTGATGCTCGGTTTGGACACCTTTAAATAGGCGGCAATATCTACCTGGGTACATTGCTGTTTTAAATGAATGACATATAACACCTGCCACAAGGAATAATTAAGCTGATGCGGCAATAACAGAGTATTAACTTCATCGCTGAACAGACGTGCGCAGCGTAATAAGGCGGTACGAAATTTTAAGGGAGAGCTTGGCATAAAAAAATAGTTAACCAGGGTAACTAAAACAAAGTCAATGTACGCCTGTTCGGAATTTTTTTCAAGTAGGGAAGCCAGCGAAGGATTCAAAAAAACAGATGATAAAAGATGAGGGGCAACGTGTATTGCTATAGATTTGTTAAGCAGCGTTAAGGTCAATCAACTGAACTACAAAAATTCCTCTCATCCAGTCCTGTCTATCCAGCTGATAAACCGCAAGAATAAAAAATCAGCGCTTCTATCTTCCAAAAAAACTCATCAGTTGCAGAAATTACTCGCTTAAAGATTCTTGATCAAAAGCCTACACAAGGCCTATACAACTTCGTCCTATGCTGAAGCGCGATGAGAAAAATTCAAAACGCTATATTTAAAACTCTACACCCTGAGCGCAGCTCGACCTTTTGAAAGGTGGCATGATGACCCTCGGTTTTACCGCGCTGGAACTGGCCCGGATTCAGTTTGCTTTTACAGTTTCGTTTCATATCATTTTTCCGGCCATTTCCATTGGTCTGGCCAGTTTTCTGGCGATTCTGGAATGGCGCTGGTTACGCAGTCGTAATCCGATTTATCAGGACCTGTTTAAATTCTGGGTCAAGATTTTTGCGGTCGCCTTTGCCATGGGGGTGGTTTCTGGCATTGTCATGAGCTATCAGTTTGGCACCAACTGGAGTGAATTTTCCCGTATCGCCGGCAGTGTCACCGGACCATTATTGGCCTATGAAGTGCTCACCGCTTTCTTTTTGGAAGCGGGTTTTCTCGGCATCATGCTGTTTGGTTGGGGACGGGTGGGACCTAAAGCACATTTTTTCTCGACTTTAATGGTCGCAATTGGCACCTGTATTTCCATGTTCTGGATTTTATCAGCCAATAGCTGGATGCAAACTCCGCAAGGTTTCAGCATCGAAAATGGCATTCTGGTGCCACAGGACTGGTGGGCCATTGTCTTTAATCCGTCATTCCTGTATCGGCTGGCGCATATGGCTATTGCCGCCTTTTTGGTCTCTGCTTTGCTGGTGGCTGCCACGGCTGCCTGGCATTTACTTAAAGGCCGTCGGGATGCACTGGTAAAAACCTCGTTTTCGATGGCCCTGTGGCTGATGCTGATCTTAACTCCCTTACAGGTGCTGGTGGGCGATTTACATGGCTTGAATACCCTGCAACATCAACCAGCCAAACTGGCAGCGATGGAAGGGCATTGGAATACCAATCATGAGAAAGGCATGCCGCTGTATCTGTTTGGTATTCCAGATATGCAGGCCGAAGAAACCAAATATGTGCTGGCGATTCCCAACTTGGGCAGCGTAATTCTGACCCATTCGCTGGATGGGACCGTGACCGGTTTAAAAGAATTTGCCCCGGAAGATCGGCCCAATTCGACCATTGTGTTCTGGAGTTTCCGGATTATGGTCGGCTTAGGCGTGCTGATGCTGATTCTGGCGCTATGGGGATTGTGGCTACGTAAACGACAGCGTTTATATGAACATCGTCGTTTTCAGCGTTTTGCCCTGTGGATGGGGCCCTCCGGTTTTATTGCCTTATTGGCCGGTTGGTTTACCACAGAAGTCGGCCGTCAGCCATGGGTGGTCTATGGGGTGTTACGTACCGAAGATGCCTTATCGCCGGTGTCTGCAGAGCAGGTTGGCCTGAGTTTGATGATTTTTGTACTGGTGTATTTTGTGGTGTTTGGGATGGGCATTTATTACATGCTCAGACTGATGCACAAAGGGCCGGAACTGATTCATTCAGCGCCATCATCAGCCTCTGATGCTGAGCTTACTCAAGCCTCCAGACGGCCGTTAAGCAGTGTCACCGAGCGGCTTAACCCGCCCGCCGAGCGCCCCAAACAGGAGCATGAGCCATGATAGATTTATCTTTGCTGTGGATCGGGATTATTGCCTTCGCGGTGCTGATGTATGTGGTGTTAGATGGCTTTGATTTGGGTATCGGGATTTTATTTCCATTTTTTCCCGAACAGGCAGAGCGGGATGTGATGATGAATACCGTCGCGCCAATTTGGGATGGCAATGAAACCTGGATGGTGCTGGGAGGTGCCAGCCTGTTTGCTGCTTTTCCCTTGGCCTATGCCACGGTGCTTTCAGCCCTGTATTTACCGGTCATTTTAATGGTGATTGCCTTAATTTTTCGCGGTGTTGCCTTTGAGTTTCGTTTTAAGGCCAACAGCAGCAAACACTGGTGGGACAAAGCTTTTATTGGTGGCTCTGTTTTGAGCAGCTTTTTACAAGGCGTAATTTTGGGCGCTTATATTCAGGGTATTCGTACCGAGCAGGGGGTATATACGGGCCATGGCTTGGACTGGTTAACGCCGTTTAGCCTGTTTACCGGTGTAGGCGTGGTGATGCTATACGCCACTCTGGGCTGTGGCTGGCTCATTTTTAAAACCGATCAGGCACTACAGCAGCGTATGTACCGTTTAATGCCGAAGATGCTGATCGGCCTATTGATTGTTTTAGCAGCCGTCAGTATTTATACCCCGATAACCCAGCCGCACATTGCCGAGCGCTGGTTTAGTCTGCCGCAGCTGCTGTATTTCTCTCCGGTGCCGATACTGGTGCTGATCTTTACTTATCTGGCTTTAAAAGCCTGCCGGCAACAGCAACAGTTTCGCCCATTTTTGTATACGCTGGCCTTGGTATTTCTGGCCTATAGCGGTTTTTTAATCAGCTTATGGCCTTATATTATTCCGCCCTCGGTCAGCTTCTGGCAGGCTGCTGCACCGGAAAGCAGTCAGCGTTTTATTCTCATTGGCGCGCTGATTTTAATTCCGATTATTCTAGGTTATAGCGCGATGTCCTATTGGATTTTTCGCCATAAAGTCCGGGTGGGGGATGATGGCTATCATTAAAGAAAATCGACATGAAGCACATCATTATAGGTCAGTTATTCCCTTAGTCATCAAGGAGCCGCAATGAAACGTACACAGCTGCTGTGGTTTATTGGTCTCTGGCTGGCCGGCTTTGTGGCTTTGGCGCTGATTGCCGGGGCTTTTCGTTTGCTGGTGCAATGGGCTTATTAAGCTGAATCATCTTCGGACTTTAAAAATCCACCTGAGCATTTTATTTACGGTTCTGTTTGCGATAGACACTTGGCCGCACCGGGCGGCTACTTTTCCAGAGGCCTTTTTTCCGTGCTCTGGCCTGAGTCTGTAAGGCACGCATATGCGCCAGCTGCTTGCGATCACGAATATAATCTTCATAGACCCAGGCGGCGCCACGTTTGACCAGTTCTTCATTGACATTTTTACGGTAGCGATAAATCACCCCGACATGGCGGCCATAGCGATCAATATCGGTAATTTTGACTCGCACCACCTTCTGGTGCAGCATAGTTTTGACCAGACGCCGGGTTTCCGGACCATAACTTTGGCTCGATTCTGGCGCATCAATATAGGCAAAGCGGATACGGGTTTCTGAACGTCTTAAATTAAAACGGTATAGGGTGAGGGTATCGCCATCGCTGACTGCAGTGACCCGCGCCCAATAGGTTTTGCCTTTTTTAAAAGGTCGAAACAGTTGCTGCACAAAGCGGGAAATTTTACCCAACAGAATAAATGCAACAAGACAGCATCCGACGGCCAATGCCAGCAGCCAGAAAGGGGAGAGTTCAGTCAACATAGACGCTTTCAATTCAGCTGAACAGACCAAGCCAGCTGTAAACCGTGAAAAATAAAAGCGCTAGTGTAAAAGAAATGGCGCAATTCGCCGGTCGATTAAATCGCCAATCAGCCGGTTTTTAACAAATCAGCTACGCTGCGATGGCTGATTTGGCAAGGGCTTGAGCGATATTGGGGATTTTATGAAGATAAAGCGCCTTGAATTTGAGTGATCTAAATAGCCTAAGCTAATTGAAATTAATCTACTGAAATAGCCTAAGCAAAAATTTTAGAAATTTCCGCTCTTAAAAATGCATGACGTGCATTCTCCTGCATCTCCTTATACCAGAACATCCCCAAATCAATTTGCGGCAGGTCTACAGGCGATTCAAAAATATGTAGCTTCGGGTCAATATATAAATGCCGCAAAATACTTTCCGGAATGGTCAGCATCGCCGTGTCATGCTGCGCCAGAATTTGCAGGGCAGTGGAATAATGCTGACAGCGTAATAACAGGGTTCGCGACAGCTGATTGCGCTTTAAATAAATATCTTCCAGCAGCAAGCCACTACGGCGTGAAGAAACACCAATATGCGGCGCAGACAAATATAATTCTTTATCTATGGATGAACGCTGGCTACAAACCACGAAACGGTCTTGGACCAGCGCCTGAAACTGGATTTTATCGCCCAGGTTGTGTTCCAGATCAATCACAAAATCAATTTGCTGGGTCGCCAGATCATTGATCATGGTTTTACGGTCCAGCTTGCTGCTTAAAAACTGAATCTCCAGATTCAGCTGCTGAAAATGCTGCACCAGTTTGGGAAAAATAATCGGTTCAATTTCATCATGTATGGCAATTTTCAGGGTATGTACCATCGCCGGTTCAAACTGCTGTTTTTGCCGGGCAATATGCTGAATAGACAGCAGTGCAGTTTTAATGGTCGGATAAATCTGCTCGGCAAACGGCGTTGGTAACATCTGATGGCCGGTGCGAATAAACAGATCATCCTGTAACTGTAACCTAAGCCGTTGTAAGGCATGACTGGTGGCCGACTGGCTGATACATAAGAGCTGCGCCGCTTTGGAAATATTTTTTTGTTCAAAAATCGCAATAAACAGCGGATATAAATTAATATCAATACGATGAAAAGCACCCAGATCCATCGGGCTATTATTATGAATATTGTGCATAGTATTTAATTCAATAAAATCATTTCATGCATAATAATTTTTAGGTTAAGGTGTTGTAAAGCCAATATAACAACAGATTGAGGAAGCTACAGTCATGTTTGAATTGTCAGCACGCGCACAGGATTATCTCGAAAGAACCCAACAGTTTATTCAAACAGAAATTGAACCAAGTGAGACCGACTTTTGGCAGCAGGTGCATGAACTGAATCAGGGCGGTGACTGGACGCAATGGCAGTGGCCGGCGCAATTAGAAAGTTTAAAAGCCAAGGCCAGAGCCGCCGGACTGTGGAATATGTTTTTACCTTGTCCTGAATTAGGACAGGGCCTGTCAGTGCAGGAATATGCACATATTGCCGAACTGTCTGGCCGTAGCCTGATTGCCCCGACCGTATTTAACTGTAACGCGCCAGATAGCGGCAACATGGAAGTGTTATGGCGTTATGGTTCAGAACAGCAAAAACAGCAATGGCTGATGCCGCTGCTTGAAGGCAAAATCCGCTCGGTGTTTTGTATGACTGAACCGGCAGTCGCCTCTTCTGATGCGACCAATATGCAGGCCACGGCGGTGGTAGATGGTGATGAGATTGTCCTGAACGGGCGTAAATGGTGGTCATCGGGTCTGGGCGATCCGAATGCCAAAATCATTATTTTTATGGCGCATACCCCGGACGAAAGCAAAGACCGTCATCATCAACATTCAATGGTGCTGGTCCCGGTTGATACCGCAGGGGTGAAAATTGAACGTATGTTACCGGTGTTTGGCGATTATGATGCGCCGCATGGGCATGGTGAAGTCAGCTTTGACAATGTCCGTGTGCCAGTAGCCAATTTTATTGGTGGTGCCGGCCAAGGTTTTGAAATTGCCCAGGGCCGTTTAGGACCCGGCCGGATTCATCACTGTATGCGTTGTATCGGTGCGGCAGAAAAATCACTGGAACTGATGATTGACCGCGGCATGAACCGGACTGCCTTTGGCAAGGAAATCCTGAAACTGGGTGGCAACCTGGAGCGTGTGGCTGAAGCGCGTGTGGCAATTGATCAGGCCCGCCTGTTAACACTCTATGCCGCCTATAAAATGGATACTTTAGGCAATATGGCCGCGCTCACAGAAATTTCTGCCATTAAAGTGGTGGCGCCAAGCGTGCTGGAAAAAGTGGTAGATATGGCTATGCAAATCCACGGCGGTGCCGGGCTGTCCCGCGATACGCCATTGACCGGTTTCTTTGCCCAGGCACGTGCCTTACGTTTGGCCGATGGTCCCGATGAAGTGCATAAAGGCATGATTGCTAAACTGGAACTGGCCAAACGCGGTTACAGTACCCGTCGTAAAAAATAAGTGGCAAAACACCAGAAACAGTGTGGGTCTTTACAGCTGAAAATGCTCTAATAGAGCAAGACCTAAAAAAGTGAAAAATTAGGAAAATAACATGTCAGTGATTGATGTTGGCGGTCAGGTTCGTGAAGGCGAGGAACTGGATATTCAGGCAGTAAGCCAGTGGTTAAAGGCGCAAGGGGTTGATGTTCAGGAACCCGTTGAAGTGACCCAATATTCAGGCGGTGCCTCCAACTGGACCTATCGTCTGAACTATCGCAATGCCGATTTAATTTTACGTCGTCCACCCAAAGGCACCAAAGCCAAATCTGCGCATGACATGGCGCGTGAATATCATGTACAAAAAAATCTGGCGCCGTATTATCCGGTGTTACCGCAGATGGTGGCGCTGTGTCAGGATGAATCGGTGATTGGCTGTGATTTTTATATCATGCAGCGCGTGGAAGGTATTATCCCGCGGGCCAAACTGCCGCCAGAACTGAACTTTGATGAAACCCAGGTTCAGGAACTGTGCATTAATGTGATTGATAAATTAATCGAGCTGCATCAGGTGCCGTATCAGGGCACTGAACTGGAAAAACTCGGTAAAGGTGAGGGCTATTGCCGTCGTCAGGTGGAAGGCTGGGACAGCCGTTATGAAAAAGCCAAAACCCTGAATGTGCCGTCATTTAAATATGTACGTAAATGGCTGCACGAGAATATTCCGGCAGATTCCACCACCTGCATTATTCACAATGACTGGCGTTTTGATAATGTGATTTTAAATCCGCAGCATCCAACCGAAGTGATTGGCGTGCTGGACTGGGAAATGGCAACTCTGGGCGATCCGCTGATGGATCTTGGTTCGGCTTTGGCCTACTGGGTAGAAGAAACCGATAACCAGATTTTTAAAGCCACCCGCCGTCAGCCGACCCATTTAAAAGGCATGTTCACCCGTAAACAGGTGGTCGATTACTATCTGGAAAAAACCGGCCTGCAACCGGAAAACTGGACCTTCTATGAAGTGTTCGGGATTTTCCGTCTGGCGGTGATCGCCCAGCAGATTTACTACCGTTATTATCATAAACAGACCAATAATCCGGCTTTTAAAGATTTCTGGATTGTGATTCATGCCTTGCACATCCGCGCCTTAAAACTGATTGGGCTGCAAAAAATTGAAGCCAATGAGCTGGCACAAAAATATATGGTCAAATTTAAGGAGCTGCTGCCGAAATGACGACTATTTATTTAATCCGTCATGGTCAGGCTTCGTTTGGTGCAGAAAGCTATGACCAGCTTTCGCCGAATGGGGAGTTGCAGGCCAAACTGCTGGGTCAGTATTTTGACAATATCTTAAAAGAAGAACCCTATGTGGTGGCTGGTTCCATGCAGCGCCATCAGCAGACTGCACAGATCGCTCTGGCCGAATGTTTCCCTGAAGCTCATCTGGTCACCAATCCGGACTGGAACGAGTTTAACCATCAGCAGGTGTTTGCCCAATACGAACCGCGTTTTAATGAACCGCATTTATTAAAGGCCGATGTAGCCAAAGAGCTTAATCCGCGGGCGTATCTGGCAAAAATTTTTGAAGGTGCCATTGAACGCTGGACTGGCGGTGAATATCACCATGAATATGAAGAATCCTGGCCGCATTTCAAGGCTCGAGTCGAAACCGCCTTGCAAAACCTGTGTGATGAACTGGCCCAAACCAAACCGCGTTACGCGATTGTGTTTACTTCGGGCGGCGTCATTTCGGTTGCTGCTGGAAAAATTCTGGAACTGAATCCTAACCGGACTTTTGCACTGAATTGGGCCATCGCCAATACCAGCATGACCACTTTGCGTCTGGTCGGCAATGAGCCGCAACTGTTAAGTCTGAATGAACATCATTTTATAAAAGCACAACATCCAGAATTATTAACCTGGATTTAATCAAGGAATAGACAGATGACCAAAACAATTTTAATTACCGGCGCAAGTTCCGGCATTGGTGCCGGTATGGCCCGCGAATTTGCGCAAAAAGGCTATAACCTGGCCATTTGTGCGCGTCGTATGGAACGTCTGGAAAGCTTAAAACAGGAACTGGAAAGCAAGTACGGCGTGAGCGTGGCCGCAAAAACCTTAGATGTGACCAATTATGATCAGGTATTTGAGGTGTTTCGTGCTTTTAAGGAAGAACTGGGCACGATTGACCGGATTATTGTCAATGCCGGGGTCGGTGAAGGCCGCCGGATCGGCAAAGGTAACTTTGCGATTAACCGCGCCACGGTTGAAACCAACTTTATTTCAGCGCTGGCGCAATGTGAAGCTGCGGTAGAAATTTTCCGTGCCCAAAACTCTGGCCATCTGGTGATGATTTCTTCCATGAGCGCAATGCGTGGTATGCCAAAACATCTGACTGCGTATGGCGCCAGTAAAGCCGGCGTGGCACATCTGGCTGAAGGCATCCGTGCCGAGCTGATTGATACGCCAATTAAAGTTACCACCATTTTCCCGGGCTATATCCGTACCGAAATTAACGAAGGCGCGAAAAAATTACCATTTGAAGTGGATGAGCAAACCGGTTCACGTTTACTGGCCGCAGAAATTGAAAAAGCACCGGTAAAAGCCTATGTGCCGAAATGGCCATGGTTACCGCTGGGCTTGGCCATGAAAGTCTTACCATTAAAACTGGTCAATAAACTCGGTTAATCCACATGTATATCAAGTGAAAAGTTCCATTTGGCGCTTTTCACTTTTTATTTTAAATGTTTGTTTTAAATATTTGAAAATTTAAAAATATTTCAGAGAAAGACAAAAATAGAAGGCTTATTTTGGTTAAAATAGGCCCGATTTTTTTGAAGATAATCGACAACGCGATGTTTCTGAAGCTTGTAACCTTGGGGTTAATTCCCGCCCTGATTATTCAAGGCCACCGGGTCAAGAAAAATACCTTAAGACTGGCAGAGCCAGAAGGCGAACGTGAAGGCACGAGCGGTCAGGGACAAGCCTTATCCATTTTAATTCTGGGTGATTCAGCTGCTGCTGGCGTTGGCGTCAGCCATCAGGAAGATGCCTTGCTCGGCGCGATTCTGGCCGGACTTACTTCCGAATTTCAGGTTAGCTGGAAACTGCATGCCAAAACAGGCAATACCACGGGACAGGTCATTCAAAGCGTTCAGCAGCTAGACAGTGAAAAATTTGATGTATTGGTCACCTCGGTCGGGGTGAATGATGTCACCAAATTGATGCCAGCCGATATCTGGATTCAAAAACAGGCGCAGTTGTATCAGCTGATTGCAGCTAAATTCCAGCCACAGCTCATCCTTGCAGCAGGTGTACCACCGATGCAGCTTTTCCCGGCTTTACCGAATCCGCTGGCGTGGCTGTTTGGCCAATATGCCAAGCAGATGAACCGTGAACTGTATAAATTTATTCAAAAACAGCCAAACATGGACTGGATTGAATATGACATTGCACAATATCAGCAGATGCAACTGGAAATGGCCAAAGATGGCTTTCATCCGAGTAAAGAAATTTATCAAATATGGGGAAAAGAAGTAACAATCAAAATTAAACAACAGCTTAAGATGAATAAAGTGAATTGAGTTTGCCCCTTATGATTGATGATCTTGAAATTGAAACCCATCCCTTTGAACCCTTTTTACCATCTAATGCCAAATTACTGATGATGGGCAGTTTTCCACCGCCCAAAAACCGCTGGAAAATGGAATTTTATTATCCGAATTATCAGAATGATATGTGGCGGATTTTTGGCATCTGCTTTTTTCAGGATAAAAACTATTTTTTAGACCTGCCGAATAAAAACTTTCAGCTTGAACTGATTCAAAACTTTTTAAAAGATACCGGTATTGCGCTGTTTGATACCGCCTACCGGATTAGCCGTTTAAAGGGCAATGCTTCAGATAAATTCCTGCATATTCACACCCCGACCGATTTAAATCGGCTGCTCCAGCAAATGCCGCTGTGCCAATACATTATGACCACGGGTGATAAAGCCACTGATACCTTGATGGAATCAATGCCGGAAGGCACGCCGAAACCGGTAATTGGCCAATCTTCACAGGCGATCTTTGCTGGTCGAGAGCTGCATTTATACCGTATGCCATCTTCATCTCGCGCCTATCCCTTAGCGGTGGAGAAAAAGGCTGAACTTTATTGCGGTCTGTTTAAGGATGTCGGCCTGCTTTAAAAAAGAGAGGATGTCTTTGGCATCATCGACGGATATTCCACCCATCTAAACGCATGAATATGTACCTCATGAATCTGGGTGAAATCCGACCAGATCAGCTTGCTGCCGCGTGTCCATTTTAACGGCGCAATTCTACGGCGCACCTGATGCATTTCCTCGGCAGTTGCCGGGCGTAACTCACCAATTTCAGCATATACACGCACACCCGGATAAGTGCGAAATTGACCTGACATCATAGATTTTAACCAGAACACGCGGCTACTGTTTACGGCCTGAATACAGGCCTGCGCATTATGTTTGAGATGCTGTTGCAGCGTGGCGGAGTAGGTATCAAAAAAGAAACCGGTGGGAGAGCTGTCGTTTAAAAATAAGGTTCCAATTGGGGTGATATTCGGGATACCTTCTGGACTCACACTGGCGATGGAGCAGTGCATACTGGCGCGCTGGGCCTGCGCAACCACTTGTCGTATTTGCCCCCAGGTTTGAGCATCCATATTCTTGTTCATTTTTATACTCATTTTTTTAGTTCAAACCCGCATAACAAAGACCAGAACTATTGTTATGCGTGAAAGCGCAACTGCACATTCATCGTAAATTGGATTTAAAAATAGTGCGAGAGGAAATCTGACGAGCACAGCTCAGACAAGAGCGAAAAATTTCGCTCTTTTTTATTTTGTAGCAGCAAAAGCAGAATAAAAGGACTTAAGCTTCGTATTCCACATAATCCCATAAATTCAGGCGGGCTTTAATTTCTTTACGGATCTGCGGCAACATCGGTAACAAGGTACCATCAATCCATAAACTCAGGGCTTGGGCTGAGAGCGGTTGCTGTGCCTCATCCACCAGTTGTGTACCTTTGACCATTACCAAGGTTTCCTGTTCAGCCGCAGTTTCTACACCCTTAAACAACACCTGCAATTCAAAACCGGTGTCCTGAATCAGCCATTCCAGTTCCAGCTGAATATTCTCATTCGATTTCAACACTACCTGACCTTCAAGCTGCTCCGAGTCGGACAGGCAATCATGTTCGACCCGCACTTTGGCCAGAAACCACTCTTGCTGGCCCAATTCATTCAAGGTTTTAGTCGGGCTGAGAATATCACTTAATTTAAATTGACGGCTTAAATCAAAAAATTGCATGGGGAGAGATCTAAAAAAGAAGAAAAATAAAGCGTGAATTTTAAAGTAATGTAGCAAGAGAGTAAAACCTTCTGGCGATAAATACGAAGTGAGAGATCACACAATCTCTCCGGGTATCGGGTTTGCTGCAAACCCATAGAGCAACTCGTATTCAATTATCTTGGTCAATGTATATTTACTGTAATGTGGATGTCATTACATCATCCATTCGATTGGGACATGGGTCATTAAATTCATCACAAAACGCTGGAAACTGGTGGTTTCCGGATCAACCTTGTGCTGAATCACTGAACCATCTTTTTGATAATCCAGCCAGATAATATGTCCTTTCTCATCCAACCTTAGTTCATAGGCAATTTGCGGCAGGTACTGATTCAATGAATCTGAAATTTCATCCTGGAGTTCATCAGATTCCAGCACCAGCCCGACTTCGGTATTTAAAAAAGCCGAGCGCGGATCAAAATTAAAAGAGCCAATAAATACCTTGCCATCAATATCAAAGAATTTGGCATGCAGGCTGGAAGCACTGCGGCCTTTGGCTGGAATCACGTTACCGGTAATAATTTCATACCAGGTACGTTCTTCGCGCTGAATATAACGCTTGAACTCATACAGTCGAATGCCACTGGCCAATAGCTGCGGCCGGTATTGCTGATAGAAGGCATGTACAATCGGTACATCATTGGCCATATACGAGTTGGTCAAAACCCGGATATCAATCCCGTTTTCTGCCAGACGGCTCATATAATCGGTACCGCGTTGAGTCGGAATAAAATAGGCAGACACCAGTTCCAGATGCTGATCGGGCGTGCCCATAATCTGGATCATCTGATGGTAAATCATCTCTTCATCTTTGGCTTTACCCTGGATTTTTTCTGGCGGGTCGGCCACAAAATGCGCTTTGGCCCAATGATAGGAACGCTGTTTTAAATACTGCGCCACCTGTTGCTCGGCAAAACTGATCCGGCGTTGCACCTCCTGTTCATCCAGCTGCTGGCTGGCATATTTTTCCCGCAGCAAGGTCAAGCTATTACGATGGTATTTATTGCTGTTCTGGTCCATCAGCTGGACCAGATTAAAACTCAGTTCATGGTTCCAGAAAGCACGGAAATTATCGTTGGCTTTTTTGACCGCATTACCGGCAAAGAGAATATCTACATCGGTAAACTGAAAGTCATCACTGGCATCAAAATATTCCCGGCTGATATTGCGGCCACCGGTCACGGCAATCGCGCCATCGGCAATAATCAGTTTGTTGTGCATGCGGTGATTCACTGCCTGCATCCGGAAGGCATAATCCAGTGCCCGAAAATGACGGAATTTATAAGGATTAAACAGGCGAATTTTAAAGTTCGGATGATGGCTGAGTGCCAGCAAGGTATCGTCCAGTTGGGTGCCATTCTGGTCATCAATCAGTAACCGGACCTGTACCCCGCGGTCGGCGGCTTTGAGTAATTCGGCCAGCACTAAATGACCAATTTCGTCATCGGTCCAGATGTAATATTGCAGGTCTAAATGATGTTTGGCGTTATGAATTAAATGTAAACGTGAAGCAATACTGATAAATCCGTCATACAGCGGTAAATAGGCGGTTTGTCCGCGTTGTAGTTGTGCCTGTGCCTCTGGTCGCGGCATCCAGTGTTCAAAATCTGGTTCAATTGGCGCATCCTGCGCAGCATAGTTCTGTTCAAGCGAATTACAACCGGTACATGCCAGAATCAGACAGCACAACCAGATCATGTTGTAATATTTTAATGGCATCATTTTTATGAAGTAGATTTTTACTGATTCATATAGATTATCATGATGTTATAGGTTGAATCTGTTGATAAAAAGCGGTTACTGTAAGACATCTGTTAAAGACGTATCAAAAGGATGATCAATTTCATGAAATCAAGAGCTGCGGTCGCATTTGGTCCGGGTCAACCCCTTGAAATTGTAGAAATAGACGTGGCTCCGCCAAAAGCTGGAGAAGTCTTGGTTAAAATTAGTCATACCGGTGTATGTCATACGGATGCCTTTACCTTGTCAGGTGATGATCCTGAAGGGGTGTTTCCAGCCGTGTTGGGTCATGAAGGCGCGGGTGTGGTGGTGGAAGTCGGTGAAGGTGTGACCAGCCTTAAACCGGGTGATCATGTGATTCCACTGTATACCGCGGAATGTGGTGAATGTCTGTTCTGTCAATCGGGTAAAACCAACCTGTGCGTGGCGGTGCGTGCTACCCACGGTAAAGGTTTGATGCCAGATGGCACCACCCGTTTTTCATATAATGGTCAGCCCATTTATCATTACATGGGCTGCTCAACTTTCAGTGAATATACTGTGGTGGCCGAAGTGTCACTGGCCAAAATTAACCCGGAAGCCAACCATGAACAGGTGTGCTTGTTGGGCTGTGGTGTAACCACCGGTATTGGCGCGGTGCATAACACTGCCAAAGTGCAGGAAGGTGACAGCGTTGCCGTGTTTGGTTTAGGCGGGATTGGTCTGGCCGTGGTGCAAGGTGCGCGTCAGGCCAAAGCCGGCCGTATTATTGCAATTGATACCAACCCGGAAAAATTTGAACTGGCCAAACAGTTTGGTGCGACTGACTGCATTAACCCGAATGATTATGAGCGCCCAATTCAGGAAGTGATTGTTGAAATGACCGGTTGGGGTGTTGATCATTCCTTTGAATGTATCGGCAATGTCAACGTCATGCGTTCCGCGCTGGAATGTGCCCATCGTGGCTGGGGCCAATCGGTGATTATTGGTGTGGCTGGTGCCGGTAAAGAAATCTCGACCCGCCCATTCCAATTGGTGACGGGCCGTAAATGGATGGGCACTGCATTTGGTGGCGTTAAAGGCCGTTCACAATTACCAGGCATGGTCGAGCAGGCCATGAAAGGTGATATTCAGCTGGAGCCTTTTGTTACCCATACCATGCCGTTAGAACAGATTAATGAAGCATTTGACTTAATGCATGAAGGTAAATCAATTCGTAGTGTAATTCATTTCGAGTCGTAATGACCTTATCTAAAAAACACCGGGCTTAGACCCGGTGTTTTTTTGTATCTGCACTCACAGAAACCATCAAAACTGATATCTTTTTTCTATCAAAATTGCCCAGTCTCGCTACAAAGTAGAACTAGGCTGCATGCTTAAAGTCAGGAATATGCACAGAAAATTGTATATTTTTAAGCTATTTTAATTACAAAAAGAATATACAAAAACTGGGTATTTTTATTTACCGTGGGTTAAAAATAATTTTTATAGCTCTTATAATACATATTTGTATAGAAGTGTGATCTTATTGGCACTATAACTCGGAAAATGCGATATGAGTCATATTAATCTGCTTGAGGTATTAAAAGACAAGTCCAAACAGGTCACGCCTAAACTTGAGAAATCTCCTTTTCAGAAAGACTTTATTCGCGCCATTGAAATGATGCCACAACTGATTTGGGTTAGTTCAGCCGGACATCATCTATATAATTCTAATTTTAAACAGTATCTTGCTTCAGATGAGCAAAGCCTGACTGCTCAAAGCTGGCTGAATGCCATTCACCCGGAAGATGCCGAGCATCTGTGTTTTTTATGGGAAAGTGCGCAAAAAAGTGGTCAGAGTTTTGAAAAAGAATGCCGGATTCGGGATCGCCAGCAGCGCTATCACTGGTTTTTGTTAATTGCCCGAAATTCGCAGCAGCTCGAGGGTTGTGACCAGTGGATGATCAGCTGTACCAATATTCATGATAGTGCGGTGAAATATCGGGAAACCAAAGATACCTTACGTGCCCACACCCATATGCTGGATGTCAGTGTTGACTGTATCAAGATTGTCAAACCGGATGGCTCACTGTCGCATATGAACCGTTCAGGTTGCCAGGCCTTGCTAGGCAAAGAGCGGGAAAAGAACTTCGGCATGAAATGGCTTGACCTGTTACCACCCGAAGCTCGTGAAAAAGGTCAGCAGGCCATTCGTGAGGCGATTAAAGGCAAAAATTCCCATTTCCCGGGTATGAGCATTAATCAGGATGAAGTGAAATACTGGGACAATATGCTGACCCCAGTGCTGAACGAACACGGCGAAACCACCAGTATTTTATGTGTGTCGCGTGATGTGACCTTGCAAAAAATTGCCGAAGATAAATTAAGACTCAGCAGTGAAGTCGATGATCTGACCAAGCTGATTAACCGCCGAACTTTCCGGAAAAAAACCAAACAGGCAATTCAGGTCGCCAAAGAAACCCGCACATTGGTCGGGGTCATGCTGATTGACCTGGATCATTTTAAAAATATTAACGATACCCTGGGCCATCAGGCCGGCGATCATTTATTAAAAGTATTGTCCAAACGCTTTCAAAAATATATTTCAGAACAGGTCAGTATTGCGCGCCTGGGTGGTGATGAGTTTGCCGTGGTGGTGCATTCGGTTGAAAATGAACAGCAGCTGATTGAACTGGCCAAGAAGTTTGCCAAACTGCTGGATGCACCCATTACCTATAGCGGCCGGGTCATTAACTGCGGCATGAGCATTGGCTGTTCGATGTATCCCAAAGATGCCAGAGAAATTCCCGAACTGATGAAATGTGCCGATACCGCGCTGAATGACCTGAAAGCCGGTGGCCGAGGTGGCATCCGCATGTTTGATCATTCTATGCTGGCGGCGGTCCAGAGCAAGGCAGAGCAGTTGCAGACTGCACGCATGATTATTCGTGAACAGCGGATTGTACCGTTTTATCAGCCGAAAGTGTGTATTGAAACCGGTGAGCTGATTGGCTTTGAGGCTTTATTACGCTGGCAGGATGCACAGCAGCGTTACCGTTATCCGAAAGAGCTGCTAGAAGCCTTTAGCGATTATGAGCTGACCACAAAAATCAGCGAATTGATGCAGCAGGCCATTTTTAGTGATTTGCAAAGCTGGATCAAACAGGGCTTACAGACGGTGCCGGTGTCAATTAATGCCTCGCCGGTGGAATTGATGCGCGATAACTACGCAGAAGTGCTGTTAAAACGGATGCAGCATTATCAGATTCCGGCACAATTAATTGAAATTGAAATTACCGAGCAATCACTGGCCGAGCGTGGCTCTGAATGTGTGATTCGTACCATCCATAAACTGAAACAGGCCGGTATTCGCATTTCGCTGGATGATTTTGGCACCGGGCATTCTTCCTTAACCCATTTACGTGATTATCCGGTGGATAGCCTGAAAATTGACTGTGATTTCGTCAACCGCATCAATAGTGATAAATCAATTCAGGCCATTGTCGAAGCGATTATCAAGTTAGGGCCGGTTTTGTCCCTGGATATTATTGCCGAAGGCATTGAAACCAAGGAGCAGTTTGAAACCCTGAAACAGTTTGGCTGCCATTTTGGTCAGGGCTATTTATTTAGCAATGCCGTCAATCAGCATGAAGCCAAGCAAATGTTAAAAGCCGCTTTATAATCTTCAAATTTTTGCGGTATAAAAATATAAAAACGGGCACATGGCCCGTTTTTATTTACGAGGGAACAGAGGTTTAAGCAGTGAGAGCAGTATCACTATGCTGTAATACCTGTGCCATGGCATGTGCCACTGCATCGACATTGTTCTGGTTTAGTCCTGCCACACACATCCGGCCACTACGCACCAGATAAATACCAAACTCCTGCTTGAGCTGATCGACTTGGGCTGCACTCAAACCAGTATAGCTGAACATGCCGCGCTGCCGGGTCAGATAGTCAAAAGATTGCCCCGGTAAGGCAAGTTCGAGCTGCTGTTTTAAACGCTCACGCATCTGTTGAATGCGCTCACGCATTTCGGTCAGTTCGTCCTGCCAGCTTTGGTACAGCGTCGGCGTGTGTAACACATGCTGAATCAGCATCGCGCCGGTAGTCGGCGGGCTGGAATAAATCCGGCGTACGGTGGCTTTCAGCTGGCCTAACACGCTTTGGGCGGTGGTGGCATCATCACAGACCGCACTTAAGCTGCCAACCCGTTCGCCATATAAAGAGAAAATTTTGGAAAATGAATGGCTGACCAGAAAATTCAGGCCGGCCCTGTCCATCGCCCGGATGGCATAAGCATCTGCGTGAAAATCTTCGGCGAAGCCCTGATAGGCCATATCCAAGAGCGGAATCAGCTGCTTCTGCGCCAGTAGCTCAATCAGCTGATCCCACTGCGCTGGCAACAAGTCGGCACCGGTCGGGTTATGACAGCAGGGATGTAGCAGAACAATACTTTGTGCCGGCAGTTGTTGCAGGCAATCCAGCATGGCAGCAAAGTCCACCTGACCGTTATGCGGATCAAAATACGGATATTCATGACAGCGAATGCCGGCGCCCTGGAAAATCGCAATATGGTTATCCCAGGTCGGGCGGCTGACCCATAATTCAGAGGCCGGGAAATAGCGTTTTAAGAAATCTGCCGCCACTTTTAGTGCGCCCGAACCGCCCAGCGTTTGTAAGGTCACTACACGGCCGGCCTGACAGGCCGGACTATCTTCGCCAAAAATTAGTGCTTGGACGGCGCTGTTATAAGCCGGCATACCTTGCATCGGCAGGTACAGTTTGACCTTCTGCTGCTCGGCATTTAGGTCCTGATAAGCCTGCTGGATGGCACGCAACTGCGGAACCTGCTGGGCCTCGTTATAATACAGCCCGATACTGAGATTAACTTTATGCGGACGCGGATCATGCTGGAATTCTTCCATCAGGGACAGAATCGGATCGCCGGCATAGGTATCGACATGTTGAAACATACAATCTTCCTGAATTAATAGCTTTTGGCTTTGATGAGCGCAGGATCGCGCGCCAGTTTTTTCTGTTTAAGGTAATAGGCCAGCGATAACAGGCCAATCCATACCGGCAGCAGGCCAACCGCAATACGCATTGATGGGGTCTGGCTCATAATCACGAAGATACCGAGCATAAAGGCAATACACAGGTAATTGGTAAACGGATAGGCAATACTTGGGAACAGGGTTTGCTGTTGCTGCGCCAGCATCTGACGTTTAAATTTCAGATGGGTATAGGAAATCACCACCCAGTTAATCACAATGGCTGCCACCACCAGCATCATCAACAGGCTGAACGCCGTTTCCGGGAACAGGTAATTCAGCAGCACACAGAGCAGGGTGAAAAAGGCCGAAACCATCACCGCATTTACCGGAATACCGCGTGAATTGATTTTGCTTAAAAACTTCGGCGCATTGCCTTGTTCCGCAAGACCTAAAAGCATACGGCTGGTACAGTAGTTGGTGCTGTTATAGACCGACACCGCAGCAGTCAAGATCACGAAATTCAATACTGTGGCAACGCCTTGACTGCCTAAGGAGTCAAACATCATCACGAACGGGCTGCCGCCTTGTGCCATCTGGTTCCATGGATATAAGGCCAGAATAATCAGCAGGGTTAAAATGTAGAATAATAAAACCCGGTATACAATCTGATTGACCGCTTTCGGTAAGGTCTTTTTCGGGTTGTCAGTTTCTGCTGCGGCAATACCGACCAGCTCAATACCGCCAAAGGCAAACATGATCATGGCCATTGCCATCACCAGGCCCATCACACCATTGGGGAAAAAGCCGCCAAGTTCCCATAAATTGCTTAAATGCGCCTGCGGACCGCCGTTACCGGACGCCAGCAGATAGCTACCAAACGCAATCATGGCCACAATCGCCAGCACTTTAATAATCGCCAGCCAGAATTCCATTTCGCCAAACAGTTTGACATGCAGCAGGTTAATCACATTAATAAAAATAAAGAAGCCCAGTGCTGAGACCCAGGTCGGAATCTCCGGCCACCAGTAATGGATATACAGGCCAATGGCACTCAGTTCGGCCATACACACCAGCACATTAAGTACCCAGTAATTCCAGCCCGATATAAAGCCGGCAAACTTGCCCCAGTATTTATAGGCAAAATGACTAAAAGAACCGCTGACCGGTTCTTCGACTATCATTTCACCCAGTTGACGCATCATTAAAAATGCAATCAGGCCGGCAATGGCATAACCCAGAATGACCGACGGGCCGGCCAGTTTAATGGTCTGGGAGATGCCGAGGAATAATCCGGTGCCAATTGAGCCACCGAGGGCAATGAGCTGGATATGCCGGTTGCTCAAGCCCTTATGTAGTTTGCCATCATGTTGTTGCATCTTTTATCATCCATGTAAAATCGACATCACTGTGTTGTTGTTGTTTTTGCGCAGGTGATGTGATTGCTGAAATTTAAACATGCGTCGCCCCTGACACATGCCAAATCGCATGTGCAAGAGCGGCGTTGTCGGGATTTAGAACACCTGAAAATCAGGCAGAGACGTCAAGCACGCCACGTTTAATCTGGTCGCGCTCAATCGATTCGAACAGGGCTTTGAAGTTTCCTTCGCCAAAGCCATCATCTGCTTTACGTTGAATAAATTCGAAGAACACCGGGCCAATCATATTTTCCGAGAAAATCTGTAGCAGCAGGCGCTTTTCACCATCTTTGGTATTGCCATCCAGTAAAATGCCACGCTGTTGCAGCTCTGCAGTCGGTTCACCATGTTCCGGTAAACGTTCTGCCAGCATTTCATAATAGGTTGCCGGTGGTGGGGTCATAAACTTGGCACCCAAGGCTTTGAGCTTGTCCCAGGTCGCCAGTAAGTCATCGGTTGAGAAGGCAATATGCTGAATGCCTTCGCCGTTAAATTCTGACAGGAACTCGGCAATTTGTCCGTTGCCTTTGTCCGAGTCTTCGTTCAGTGGAATACGGATTTTACCATCTGGTGCAGTCAGCGCTTTTGAGGTCAAACCAGTGTATTCACCTTTAATATCGAAGTAGCGGATTTCCTGGAAATTAAAGATTTTTTCATAGAAATTGGCCCAGTACTGCATCCGGCCTTTGTAGACATTATGGGTTAAATGGTCAATTTCTTTTAAACCAGTACCCACCGGGCGCGGATCAACACCTTCAAAGAACTCGAAATCCTGCTGATAAATATCGCAGTCGACCAGAAAGATTGGTGAGCCACCAATGCCTTTAATCGCTGGAATATTCAGTTCCATAGGACCAATCACGTTTTTGATTGGTTCGGCACCGAGTTCGAGCGCTTTCTGATAGGCACGGGTTGCATTTTGGGTCTTAAAGCCCATGGCACAGGCCGATGGACCATGTTCATTAAAGAAATACGATGCATAGGATTCTGGCTGATAGTTCAGAATGATATTGATGTCGCCCTGACGCCATAAGTAGACATTTTTGGATTTGTGCTTAGCCATTTGGGTAAAACCGAGCGTTTGAAAAACTGAATCCAGAGCGCCATTTTCCGAGACAAACTCAATAAATTCAAATCCGCATAGCTCTAAAGGGTTAGCTAAGTTGTGCATGTTCCATCCTCATGTATGGTGAGCAATCCAATTGCTTCACTTGTTGTTTTTGCAGGAATTTCCTGAAATCAGGGAGTTCCAGATGAAAATATCTTAGCAAGAGTTAATCTTTGTTCAATACGTAATATGATTACGTATTTCGTAATTTACAACTCAAATCAGGCTTAATGATAAATTAAAGTAATGATATTTATAAAATATTGTTTTGTGTTTTATTGGTGAATAGGAAGAAATATAATTGTAACTTTTTGTAAGAAATGGTGGGTGGGCTATGATTTTTAATGAATTAGTTAATGATTTTAAAAGGTTTTTAATGGTGGTGTTTTGACTGTAAATATCCAATAGAAGGTAATTTTAATGCGGATAATTTTTTATCCAAAAGTAATTTGAGTCTTTCGACGTGATTTAACCCGGAAGATAGGAGATCAATTGGAGGAAAGCTGTGTTTTGCTAATTGTGAAAGGAAATCCGGAAGAATGCTAAAAAACATCCAGAAAACTATTGTCAAAGCTGGAAATAGCGCGTATTTTATTTTTCAGACACATACTTTTTTGAAGAAATAAAGATGTTAAAGCAACCTGTAATCTCAAACGCATACTATTACTTCTGGCAGTTTAGATAATTGCCTGAACGCGTTCGGGCAAAATAAGGTTGCCCACCAGTTGATACCTGATCGGCAACCCTGATCAGGTTTTTTTATATCTTGAATTTAATCAATCTTTTGGAGATTCTCATGCGTACATTTAACTATTCATACTTTAGCAACTTTTATTGGTTTTACTTTAGTCAAGCTATGACCAACCTGACCTGTATTAGACCCATATCGCTCAAATAAAAGTTCGGACTGTCAAACCACAGTCCAAAGGAAGAATCAATGAACGCTTTAAATACTGCATTACAACAATCCTCAGCCAAAGAAACAATTTTAAGCTTACCTTATCAGCTTAAGGCGCAATTGCCGCTTTCTGGCGCGTTGGCACAGCAAATTGCCGAGCAGCGCCAAACCATTCAGAATATTCTTAACGGTACCGATTCACGTTTGCTGGTGATTACCGGCCCATGCTCCATCCATGATCCTGCGGCAGCACTGGAATACGCACAAAAATTACAACAACTGCAAAGCCAGGTGGCAGACCAGATTTTCCTGGTAATGCGTGCCTATATCGAAAAACCGCGCACCACGGTTGGCTGGAAAGGCTTCTTATACGATCCAGAATTAAACGGTTCATCCAATATGCAATTGGGACTGGAAAAGTCACGTGAACTGTACTTGCAAATTATTGAAATGGGGCTGCCTATTGCCTCGGAAATTCTAAGCCCGATGGCAACGGCCTACTTTGACGATTTACTGGCCTGGGGTGCGATTGGCGCGCGTACCAGTGAATCTCAGATTCACCGTGAAATTTCTAGCCACATGCCGTACAGCATTGGCTTCAAAAATGGTACCGATGGTTCGGTACAAATTGCTTTAGACGCAATTCAATCGGCTTCACATCCGCATCAGTTCTTAGGCATGAGCCAGCAAGGTTTACCGTGTATTTTAGAATCACAGGGCAACCCGAAAGCACATCTGATTTTACGTGGCGCCAATGCTGGCCCGAACTACCAGCTGGCTGAAATTGAAAAAATCAAAGCCAAAGTCAAAGGCGAGATGCCAGCGCTGGTGATTGATTGCAGTCATGGCAACAGCAGTAAAAATCCGTTATTACAACCAGAGGTGTTAAAAACCATTGTGGCAGAGCGTGCACAGACTCAGGTTCGCGGTGTCATGCTGGAAAGTCATCTGGTCGATGGACAACAGAAAATCTCGGATCAGATGACCTATGGCCAGTCCGTGACCGATGGCTGTTTAGGCTGGAACAAGACTGAACAGTTACTGTTTCAGGTCGCACAAGAACTGGTCTTACGACCGTTAAAACGTAGTGCTTAAACTGCAATTGTATTGAATGAATAGCCCCTGAACCTCAGGGGCTTATTTTTTATCAGCACCTTAAAATTAAAATAGAAAAGTTTGATGAAATTGGCAGATTATCTTGAATTTTTTGAATAAGTTGAAATTTTTATTGATTGTGAAATCAGGATGATTGATGCAATATCGACAACATGCTCAGCGCTGCCAATCGGTTGAATACCGGTGCGTTGGGGCCAAAAATGATGACAGAACAGATAGTGAATAATTGATGATGTACAGTGCAGAATTACTCGAAGATGCGCGTAAATTTATGTTTCATATGCTCAGCAAAGTGGTTGAGTTTGGGGGATCAGATTTATTTATTACCGCGGATTTTCCACCAAGTATTAAACATCAGGGCATGATGAAAGCGCTGGGACAACAGGCGTTGACTGCAGAAAAAACCAAGCTGTTTGCCTATAGCCTCATGAATGAAAAACAGCGTAGCGAGTTTGAAACTGATCTGGAATGCAACTTTGCCATTAGTGTGCCGGAGGTATCGCGTTTTCGGGTCAATGTGTTTCAACAGCAGCTGCATGTCGGGATGGTAATTCGAACCATTAGCGCGGAAATTCCAAACTTTAGTCAGCTGAAACTGCCGGAATCGCTGAAGCATATTATTATGGAAAAGCGTGGTCTGGTGCTGGTGGTGGGGGGAACCGGTTCAGGTAAATCGACCTCTCTGGCGGCGATGATTGATCATCGTAATGAAAATTCAGCCGGGCATATTATTACCGTGGAAGACCCGGTGGAATATGTGCACAAGCATAAAAAGTCGATGATTACCCATCGCGAAGTCGGGGTCGACAGCCATTCCTGGCACAATGCGCTGAAAAATACCTTACGTCAGGCACCGGATGTAATTTTAATTGGAGAGATCCGCGACACCGAAACCATGGAACATGCGATTGCCTTTGCCGAAACCGGGCATTTATGTTTGGGCACGTTGCATGCCAATAACGCCAACCAGACGCTGGACCGGATTATCAACTTTTTCCCGGAAGAACGCCGTAATCAGCTGCTGATGGATCTGTCGTCCAATATGAAGGCCATTATTTCCCAGCGTCTGGTGCGTACCGAAGATGGTAAAGGCCGCCGTGCGGCAGTCGAGATTATGCTGAATACGCCGCTGATTTCTGAACTGATTTTAAAAGGCCAGTTCCATGAGTTAAAGTCGATTATGGGCAAATCGAGTGAACTGGGCATGCAGACGTTTGATCAGGCTTTATTTGATCTGTATAACGAAGGTGCAATTTCCTATGAAGAAGCAATTCGTAATGCCGACTCGATGAATGAATTGCGTTTACAGATCAAGCTGAAAAGTAACCGGCCAAGCGAAGCTTTGGCAGCTATGAGTTTTAGCATGCTGGAAGAGCCAAAACCGGAAGATGAAGATACGGAATCTGCTCCTCAACAGAGTGCTTAAGCTGCAATTTATCTAGCATCACTTAAAAAATAAAACGCCCAAATCGGGCGTTTTTTCATTTAGGCCGTGGCTGGGTGATTAACCACAAACTTATAAAAGAGCAGACTCGACAACACCACCCCGGCACAGACTAGATAGGTGATGCTATAGCCTTGCCAGCTAATCAGTAAGCCGACCAGTAGCGAACCGAGGGCAATCCCAATATCGTAGCAGGTGAAGAAAGTTGAGGTGGCATGGCCAATCCGCGATTTAGGCGCGCGCTGAATCGCCAAGGTTTGTAAACATGGTTGCAAGGTGCCGAATCCCATCCCAATAAAGATCGCAGAGACCATAAAACTGACCACACCCTGCAGCTGGCTGAGCAATACCAGACCTGCGGCAAACATTAAGATTGAAGGATAAATCACATAGCGCGGACCATAACGGTCATAAATTTTCCCGGTAATTGGGCGCAGGCTCATCATGGAAATGGCGAACACAATAAAGAATATACTGGTATAACTGAGCAGGTCTTTTTCTTCGGCATAGGTGGAAATAAAAGACATGATACTGGCATAGGAAAAGGCCACCAGCATCGCCATCACTGAAACTGTTAAAGCCTTTTTCTCCATAAAGTCATGCAGCGATAGCTTACGGCGAACAGTTGCAGCAGTATCGGTTTTTTCTGGCTCACGCAGCGGGATCATAAAACAGAAGGCAAAGCCCAGGCTGATAATCACCGCCAATACAGTCGCAATAATGCTATAGGACCAAGTCTGGATTAAGGAAATGCCCAGCAAAGGTCCGAGGACAATCCCTAAATTCACCGACATAACAAAATAACCCATACCTTCACCTTTACGCTGCTCCGGAATAAAGTCATTGGCAATTGGTACGGTAACGGTGGTTAAAATACTGAACCAGATACCTTGAATAAAACGGATGATCAGCAGCAGGGTCAGGTTGTCAGCAAAAATATAGGCAAAAGACAGCAGGCAGAACATGCTTTCGGACAGGAACAAGGTCTTTTTACGGCCCAGCTTTTCAATAATCAACCCGCTAAATGGCCGCACCAGAATAGAGGACACCATAAACAGGGTCATGGCCAGACCGGCCTGTGCCAGTGAACCGTTCAGCTCATTCAGGATATAAATTGGCAAAATGGTGGTCTGGGCAAAATAGAAAATAAACAGAAACAGGTTATTGGAAAAACACAGAAGAAAAGGTTTGTTCCATAAAGGCTGTGACGCGGTGTTTGACATATTAAACCTTTGTGCTGGGATCAATAGGGCGTTTGTTGTTGTGCTGATCTGCCGCTATTGGTACATGGGAGAGACAAGGCCTATCTTAAATTACTTTATGGTAAAAATATAGTATTGCTATAATCTATGTTTATTTTAATGGTATTTATTAAATTTTATTAATTAAATTATCTCAATATGATATTTATTGCACTTAATTTGGCTTTTAAGCTAAAAAAATCAGCCCGTAGGCTGATCTTCTTGCAAGATTATTTTTTATAAACCGGCTTCATATTCGCTGCTTGAAAGCAGTTTTTCGACATCGGCCAGGTTGTCTGGCTTGATTTTATAAATCCAGCCTTTGCCATACGGCTCATCATTCACAAAATCCGGGTCATCTTCCAGCGCAGGGTTAATTTCAACCACTGTGCCGGATACTGGTGCGTGAATGTCAGACGCAGTTTTCACAGATTCCACCACGCCGGCCTGTTCACCCGCGGTCACTTGCTGGCCCACTTCAGGTGCTTCGACATAGACCAGATCGCCCAGTGCATCTTGAGCATGATCAGAAATACCTGTAACAACAAGATCACCTTCAATGCGTACCCATTCGTGTGTACGTGCATATTTCAGTTCTGAAGGGTGATTCATGATGACTCCTTAACTATTTAAATCATTTTTGGCATGTTTATACATGCTTTTGCAGAAAAACAAAAGTTTTATAAATACGGATCTTTACGCCAGTTGCTTGGACTGCGGCCACTCCAGCGCTTAAAGGCGCGGCTAAAATTGGCGACATCGCTATAACCCAGTTCATCGGCAATCTGTTCCAGGGTGTAATCGGTACGTGACAGCAGCGAGGTGGCATGCCGGTAACGGACTTCATCAACCAGGGTAGAAAAAGAGGTGCCTTCGGCTGCCAGCTGGCGTTTCAGGGTGCGATCTGACATATGCAGCTGGTCGGCGACATGCTCGATACTTAAATAATGCTGTTCGGAATTGGTCAGAATATCGCGCACGCGCATCGACAGGCGGCGCCGTTCACCCAAGGCAGAAAGTTCGGCTTCGCACTGGTTAATGGCAATCTGGCTGGCAATAGGATCGGCATGAATCATTTTCAGCCCCAAATACTGCTTGTCAAAACTCAAGATCAGATAGGGCTGGTCAAAACGGAAACTGTGATTCGGGAATTTGGCTGCATATTTTTCAAAGCCCAGCGGTTCCGAGAAATCAAAATCGACTTCACCAGAAAGATGCTCCATGCCGGTAATGGCTTTGGCCATGGTGATCATGCCAATAATCAGTGCAATCGCAATTTCGGTTCTGAGCGGTTCCAGATCAATTTCACCTTGCAGCTGCAGGGTGGCTTTTTCACCAAAGGTAGAGAAAAACAGCTGTAAAAAGGGCATCCGCAGCTGGATAAAGCGGTTGGCCAGCATTAAAGCATCACTAATATCATTGGCAGTCATAATCGCATAGCCGATAAAGCCATGAATCGAGATGCGCATTTGCGTGCCTAAATGATAGCCCAGCGTCGATTCACCGGTGAGATACAGCGCATGTTTGACCATGTCATTGGCCATGCTGGTCGGAATCCGAAAGTCAGGATCGGCCAGTTGTTCAGTGGTCAGATGGAAGGGAGCAAAAAAGGTTTCAGCGTTATATCCCCAACGGGAAACAACATCCAGAATAAGTAAGCCATAAACACCAGGAACACCCTGATCCTGACGCGGTAAAAGTGTTTTCATGCACGGTCCATTGCACTAATGAGTATTATTTTTTAAATTTGCTTGCCTATATTGGCATGAAAAAAACCGGAAAACTAGAAAAATTGTTTGACAAAATGACTGCTTAGGCCACCTGTGCATCCCGCCGGAACACCACAATTTTGGTGGTCGAAATCAGTAAAACTTCACCATGCTGGTTTAAGGCCTGTGTCACATAACTGACCAGACCACGGTCCAGCTTGGTTTTTGATGGACTGATGGCGGTAATTTCAACATCAACATGAATCAGGTCACCCGGACGGGTCGGACGCGGCCAGCGCAGACTGGATTCTGAACCAATCAGGCCATGTGCCACCGGAAAACATTCGGTCCATAAACGCATGGTTACCGCGGCAGTATGCCAGCCACTGGCGGCAATGCCTTGAAATACCGGATGCTGCGCGGCTTGCTGCACATTGGTATGGAAAATTTGTGGGTCATACAGGTGGGCAAACTGCTGAATTTCTTCTAAAGTCATTTCGTAGTCACGACTGACAAAGTGATCACCCACCTTCAAATCTTCCAGATACAACATATCAGGTTCCTTGTTTTTGCTTTAATTGTTGTTGCTCAATCAGAAAGCCACCAGTTTGGCGTTGCCACAGCTGAGCGTAGATTCCGTTCAGTGCCACCAGTTCATCATGCGTGCCTTGTTCGGCAATCTGACCCTGATCCAGCACAATCAGGCGATCCATCTGCGCAATGGTCGATAAACGGTGAGCAATCGCAATAACGGTTTTACCTTGCATCAGTTCATCCAGACTGGACTGAATTGCGGCTTCAACTTCAGAATCCAGCGCACTGGTGGCTTCATCCAGAATTAAAATGGGCGCATCTTTTAAGAATACCCGGGCAATCGCAATCCGCTGACGTTGTCCGCCCGACAGTTTCACGCCGCGTTCACCCACATAGGCTTCATAACCGCGTTTGCCACGTAAATCGGTCAGCTGCGGAATAAATTCTTCAGCCTTGGCTTTGGCCACTGCAGCATACATCTCTTCATCGCTGGCATCAGGGCGGCCATATTTAATATTTTCAGCCACGGTACGATGCAGCAGCGACGTGTCCTGTGTTACCAGCGCGATATTCTTACGCAGGCTGTCCTGGGTGACATCGACAATATCCTGACCATCAATCAGAATCCGGCCCTGATTAATCTGATAAAAATGCAGTAACAGCTGGATGAGGGTCGATTTCCCGGCACCGGAACGTCCGACAATCCCGATTTTTTCACCCGGACGGATGGTCAGGTTAAACTGCTCAATTACGTTTTTGTCATTATAGGCAAAGCTGACATTTTCAAATTTGATTTCACCTTGCGCGACATTCAAGGTTTTGGCATCCGGTTTATCTTCAATTGTGATCGGGCGGCCGAGGGTTTTCATCCCGTCTTGAATGGTACCGACATTTTCAAACAGCGCCGAGGTTTGCCACATCATAAATTCAGCAATGCTGTTCAGCTTGAGAATCATGGCGGTGGTGGCGGCAATAATGCCGAGTTCTGCCTGGCCATTCATCCATAACCACAGCGCCGTACCCAGCACACCGACATACAGCACAACCGTCAGCAGGTTAATGCTGATTTCATACTGTGCGCCCAAACGCATCTGCTTATAGACCGTGACCATAAATTCCTGCATGGATTCTTTGGCATACTGGCTTTCGCGGCCGGCATGGGCAAACAGTTTCACGGTCTGGATGTTGGTATAGGCATCGGTCACGCGGCCGGTCATGACGGCGCGGGCATCAGCCTGGCTATTGGAGATTCTGCTTAAACGTGGAATAAAATAACTGGCTGCGGCAATAAACAGGCCCAGCCATACCAGCAACGGGATAATCAGCATAGGTGAAATGGCGCCTAACACCACGCTGATGGTAATAAAGTAAATCACCACATAGGCCAGCATATCGCCCAGAATAATCCAGAATTCTCGTACCGCCAGCGCTGTTTGCATGACTTTGGCCGATAGCCGCCCGGCAAAATCATTATGGAAAAAATCCAGACTTTGACGCAGCAGTAAGTTGTGAAAACGCCAGCGCAGGCGCATCGGGAAATTACTATATAAAATCTGATGTTTGATAATGGATTGCAAACTAGCAAAGAAAATATTGGCCAGCAGGATAAAAGTCAGAATAGTCAGATTGGTTTGATGTTCGGCCAGAAAGGTATCTGGCTGACTTTGACTGAGCCAGTTCACCAGCTCGCCAATTTTGGCATAGAGCAGGGCTTCAAAACTTGCCGCACCTGCGGTACACAGCACCAATAGCAATAAGTACGGACGAACACCGCGCGCGGCCTGCCAGACAAAAGGAAAAAAACGGGTAGGTAGTGGTTTATTTAAACCTTTGGTGGGGTATGGATTAACCAGGCTCTCGAACCACTTAAACATACACAATGTCCTTTTGAGCAAGCAGATTGATGATCATCATTGGTATCGGCCATGCGGCTTGTACAGACGAAGAGCATGTTCTATTCAATGCGCTACTGATCACGATTACCGCTTGCGAGATAAACAACAGATTTATTGCCAAGAATACCCAGTTTAAAAGAAAAGTAAAACTTTTCAGGGCGGTGCTGCTTTAAAATCAGGCAGATAAATAAGGCTTTGCAGTTGAAAGAAACCTCATATTTTTTGCGAGCTTCGATCAGAAAATATTGGCCTGAAACTTACAGAATTTCAATCTCGACTACATCAATATCGGTTGGTTTATAACGGTGTGTATCCACTTCACCGACCACCCGGACTTTTTTACCCGGATTCAGCAATTGCGCCGGTGTCGCCAGATCATGATCAATTTCGACATGGATGATGCCGGTCTGATCCTGAAGCTGGTACATTTCATCTTTAATATGTTTATGAATAGTGCCATACACCGTAACTGGTGTTTCATCTGCGGCTTTCAGTGCCTGCGCAGTGGTCATAATATTTTTTGCTGCTTGCGCAATAATTTTCTGGTCATCATCCGCAAAGGCAGGAGCTGAAAGTGCAAGCAGAACACTGGCGAAGATTAACGGCATTTTAATTTTCATGCAGGATGTACCTCTTTCTTTTATAAGCTTAATTTCAGTATACGTAAAAACAGCGTGCTGCAATGCTGTGTCATTGTAAACATCAGCGGGCAGTGTTTAGGTAAGAAAGAACAGGGAAATGAGTCTGATACATTCGAAAGGGAAGATGAAAAAGAAAACCCACCAAGCGGTGGGTTCTCATGTGTTTAGTTTCAGTCTAAAAACTTAAGATGCTTTAAACGACTCTTTAAAATCGGTTCCAGATGGCGCCTGATACACCTGTAAACCAAACTCCGGAATAATTGCCAGTAAATGATCCATAATATCTGACTGGATATTTTCATACTCTTTCCAGACCGTGGTATTGGTAAAAGCATAAATCTCCAGTGGTAAGCCTTCGCTGGTCGGTTGCAGCTGACGCACCATCAGGGACTGGTTTTTACTAATGCCCGGATGCTGCTGAAGATAAAACTCAACATAAGCACGGAACGTTCCCAGATTGGTCAGACGACGATGATTGTACTGGGCATGGTTGTTCAGTTGCTGGTTAAATTTCTCCAGTTCTTCCGCTTTGGTATTTAAATACTGATCCAGCAAAATAAATTCTTTCAGCTTGGCCTGTTCTTCAGCGCTCATGAAATGCACGCTGCTCTGATCAATATGAATCGAGCGTTTAATTCGGCGTGCACCGGCTTCCTGCATACCGCGCCAGTTTTTAAAGGTGTCGGTAATTAATTTATTGGTCGGAATGGTGGTAATGGTCTTGTCAAAGTTCTGTACTGTGACGGTATGTAATGACATATCAATGACATCACCATCGGCATTTAAAGATGGCATTTCAATCCAGTCCCCTAAACGCACCATGTCATAAGAGGCAATCTGTACTGAAGCCACCAGCGATAAAATCGTATTCTGGAACACCAGCATCAGCACCGCGGCCATGGCACCAAAACCGGCCAGCAAGGTGAATACATCTTTTTTCAGGAAGGTGCCCAGAATCATCAGACCGCAGACAATAAAGATAATCAGCTTGACCAGCTGCAAATAGCCTTTGATTGGTTTATTGCGTGACTTGGGATTGCGCTGGTAAATCAGGTTAAAGATATTCAGCAATTCGCCAATGGCCAGGGCGATGGTCAGGAAGATAAAGGCCTGCGCACCCATCTGTACAAAGGTGATGGCTTTATCGGACAAATGCGGAACGGTGGTAATCCCGTTCATGATCACAATCGCCGGCACAATATTGGCAATACGGCGGATAACGCTGTGTTCGGCAATAATTTCGTTGTGGGCAAAAGGAAGTTTGGAAATAAGCTTGCGAATGCCGCGTACCACCACTTGCTTGGCAATAAAATTGGCAATAATCGCCAATAAAATCACAATACTGAGAGATGACAGCATTTCTAGCCATGGGTATTGATCTATCCAGTCTTGCAGATTCTGGATGACGTCAAACTGTTCCAAGTGATCCTCGCTTAATTCATTTTAAAAATGTGATAGAGTTTAAAGGTTTATATTTAAATTTATAACCTCTAATAAAATTTTTATACATATCCTGTGCATCCGCTTACGTTTAATCGTGTCTGAATCACATGAAACGGCCCATAAAAAACCGGCCTAAGCCGGTTTCCTTTGTAATGCTTACCACATCAGGTCATCTGGAATGACATAAGCTGCATACGGATCTTCTTCATCGGTGGTATCTGCGTTGCTTTGTGAATTATTCACCAGAATAAAGCCTTCCATTTTCTGGTTAATACGCTCTGCCAAAGCTTTTGGCAAGAAGGCATAACCGTCATTTTCCTTGGCAATCACCAGACTGCCGGCCACCAGTGCATTATAAATCTGCTGGTTGATGTAGACTTTTTTAATGGTGCCATCAATAAACTGGTACACGCTGTCGCCATCAGTGTCGCGGATTTTATGCTGGTTGATCATTTGCATGATGGCAGCTTTCAGCTCTTTTTCCTGCAAGGCAGCTTTTTTCTCTTGTTCCAGCGCTTGATCACGGGCCATTTTCTGCTGTTTGTCCTGCTCGATTTTGGCTTTGACTTCAGCATCTTCACTCACACCTGTGCGCTGCTCATGTACTGCCTGTTTAGACAGTTTTTTAGCCTTTTTATTATCGATTAACCCTGCTTTGAGTAACTGTGCCTGTAATGCATTTTTGACCATGAGAAAATGTCCGAACTATTTCTGAAAATGTCGATAACGAAAATAAATCACCCAGTACACCAGACTTAAGCTAAAACTTAAAGCTACCGGCACCAGGAAAGAGTTTAATTGTAATAAAGGATAAACCGCTGTCGCAACCAGACCGCCAATAAAGAAGCCAATTAAAATCAGCAGGTGCAGAATCACCCGGCGTTTGCCAACATGCAGGCCACGCACGCGATAACCCAAAGCCAGACCCAAATCGGTCAGTACCCCGGATAAATGCGTGGTCCGGATGATGGTGCCTTTGTAATAGCTGATCATGGCGTTTTGAACGCCCATCGCTACACAGGCCCAGAGCAATGCATAACGCGGGAAGTACGGCAGTAAAATCCAGCACAGCAGAATAAAAATAGCCACTAAACTCAGCGGCAGCCCATAACGGCGTCCGAGGAGAAAGTGGCTATTTCCCAGGATGAGTCCACTATAAAATGAACCAATCACATAACAGACAACGACCAGAAACAGATAAATTACCTGTGACCATTGCCAGTCCAAAAGTGCCATTGCCAGCATGCTGACATTACCGGTCATGTGGGAAACGGACTGGTGCAACACAGTCACCAGTCCTAGAACATTAATGATTCCGGCATTAACAGAAAGAAAAAATGCACCCAGCTGAACCCAGAGCGGTAATTTTTGAAATGGCATAATTCATTGATTAATCAACAGACGTCGTGCATATATTAACGCAAACTACGATCAACTGCGGCAGTAAATAATACATCGGTAGATGAGTTCAGTGCAGTTTCAGTTGAATCCTGCAACACGCTAATCACCATACCAATGGCCACCACTTGCATGGCGATGTCCGATGAAATTCCGAACAGGCCACATGCCACCGGAATCAGCAGCAATGAACCACCGGCCACACCTGATGCACCACAAGCCGAAACTGTTGCGACCACGGATAAAATCAGCATGGTGCTAAAGTCAACCTGAATGCCTAAAGTATTCACCGCCGCCAGTGACAGCACAGTAATGGTTACAGAAGCACCAGCCATGTTAATCGCAGCACCCAATGGAATGGCGACACTGGCAGTTGATTCCTGTACGCCTAAACGTTTGGCCAAATCAAGGTTCACCGGAATGTTAGCGGCAGAGCTGCGGGTAAAGAAGGCGGTAATACCACTTTCACGTAAACATTTGAATACCAGTGGATACGGATTTGAACGGGTGACAAAGCCCACCATCATCGGGTTAATCACCAGCGCCACAAAAATCATGGTGCCAATCAGCACAGTTAATAATTGCGTATAGCTAACCAAGGTACTCATACCAGATTCGGCAAAAGTCACCGCCACCAGACCAAAAATACCAAACGGCGCAAAGTTAATCACCAGACGGATTACTTTATTCACAGCATCTGCAGCATCGGTCAGGAAGGCTTTGGTATTGTCTGTTGCATGACGGAAGGCCACACCTAAAGCCACAGCCCAGGCCAGAATACCAATAAAGTTGGCTTCACTAATTGCTGTTACCGGGTTAGCCACAAAACTTAAGAGCAGATTCTTTAAAATCTCAGCCAGACTGCCCGGTGGTTGCATGTCGGTATTGGCCGGAATATCCAGGAACAGCGTGCTTGGGAACAGGCTGCTGGCAATTACTGCGGCCAGGGCAGCCAGGAACATACCTGCGGCATACATCAGCATAATCGGGCGGATATGCGCACTATGGCCAACCTTGAAATTGGCAATAGAGGATAACACCAGGACAAACACCAGAATTGGTGCCACGGATTTAAGCGCTTTAATGAACAAATCGCCGAGCAGGCTTAAGTAGGGCGCAAATTGTGGAAAAGCCACCGCAACTATCACGCCTAAAATGATAGCGATCAGAATTCGAGTGACTAAGCTCAAGCGCAGAAATGCTGAGAACATAGGAAGGCCTTGTCTGAATTACGGACAATATAGGAAAAAATTAGCGATGTATTTTATACCGAAAATTTAAATAGCTTACAAAAAAAATTCATATAAAAATCAAGTAGCTGTTTTTAAATAGAATATTCGAAAAATTAAGCTGTTCAAAAGTCATGATTTTTTCATATTTTTATGCTTATGCCTGCTTTTTAGGGCGAGTAAATGCCTGAAAAGCAGACAGGATCGGCATTTTAGGTGATGTCCGGACTCAGCTCGCGAATGGCCTGATAATGGGTCAGGAAAATTTTACCGCTTAAATGATTCAGTAATTTAGAGCGTTGCAGTTTGTCCATGACCGGGCCTTTAACTTCGGAAAAATGCAGCTGGATGTTCAGTTTTCTCAGTTCATTGTCCAGATCTTCCAGCATTTCCAGCGCACTTAAGTCAATAGCACTAATACTGGAGCCGTTAATTACCACATGCTCCAGTTCCGGTTTCTGGCTGACCGCATTAATCAGGAAACCTTTTAAGGTATTGGAATTTAAAAAGGTCAGATCTTCATCAATCCGGATCGACAGCACTTTGGCCGAGGTGATGACCTGATGGCGCTGGATATTACGGAAATGTTGGGTGCCTTCAACTAGTCCAATTTCGGCAATATGCGGCCGGCTAATACGCCACAGCAGCAGAATAAAGGTTGAAACAATCCCGATAATCAGCCCGGTAGAAATATCAATGAATAACACGCCAAAGAAGGTAATCCACATCGCCAGACCATCGGCCTTGGAATAACGCCAGGTGTCGACAAACGGTTTTAGTTCGACCAGTTTCCAGATTGACACAATAATGGTTGCCGCCAGTACAGTCAGCGGCAGATCACGGAAAAAGCCGGTGAAATACAGGCTGACCAGCACAATAAATAAAGATGACAGCACGCCAGCCATGGAGGTTTTGGCACCGGCATCAGCATTGACCACGGTACGTGAGAGGCTGCCGGTCACCGGAAAGGCTGAACTGAGGCCGGCCCCAATATTGGCTGCACCCAGGGCAATGAGTTCCTGATTGCTATTCAGCTGGCTACGCTGTTGCAAGGCGGTGGCCTGGGCAATGGATAATGACTCCACAAAGCTGATCATGGCAATCATGGCGGCGCCGGGTAAAAGTTGTAGTACCAGCTCCAGATTCCAGAACGGCATCGACAGCGCCGGGAACCCAGATGGAATTTCATCGACGGTTTTAATGCCGACCTGTTGCAGATTAAAAAAATAGACCAAGGCAATCGAGACCACCACCAGCACCAGCGGTAAAGATTTAATGATAAATCCACTGGCCCCGAGGCGCTGTTTGACTGCTTCCAGATTAAAAAACTTCGGCATGAAGACCAAAAACAGAATGGATGCGATACCAAAGATCAGGCTTTCCCAATGCATCAGGCCGATATATTCAAAGACACTCAGCACAAATTCCGGAATATTGTTGGCTTGTAGCGGCACATTAAACAGAAACTTTAACTGGCCCAGTGCAATCAGCAGTGCCGAAGCAATAATAAAGCTTTTAATAACCGGATGGCTGATCAGCTGGATCAGGAAGCCAAAGCGCAGCATACCGAGCAGAAGGGAAATGACCCCAACCATCAGCGCCAGCAGACAGGCGGCTTGAATATACACCGGAGAGCCGACTTCAAATAAGGGATTTAAAGTGGCAAAGGTCATCATGGAGATGATGGCCACCGGGCCAATCGAAAGCGTAGGACTGCTGCCGAAACAGGCATAGATGATCATCGGCAGTACACTGGCATACAGTCCCATCACCGGTGGAAGACCAGCCAGCATGGCATAAGCCATACCTTGCGGCACCAGCATCGCAATGACAATTAGCGAGGCCAGCAGGTCAGATTTCAGGGTCACGGTATTATAATGTTTTAACCATTGCCAGGCGGGTAAACGATCGAGCAGGCGTGACTTAAAATCTGACATATAAAAATCTAAATCATAAATTTAGATATATTATGCATAAAAAATGCTAAGAAATCTGCCTATGCAAAATTTATTAAAGTGGGGTAGCCGGGCAATACAGTCGATAGAGCGTGCTGAGAACTTCAACCAGTTTCGGATCTTTAATGGTGTAATAAATCTGTTTACCGTCTCGGCGGGTGTTCACCACATCACTTTTACGCAACATCATCAGCTGTTGCGACAGGGTCGGCTGGCGAATTTGAGTAATTTCCTCAATTTGCGATACATTCAACTCTTGTTGGGAAAGATGGCAAAGAATCAATAGACGGTCGGTATTGGCAAGCGATTTTAAAATCGTTACGACAGTTTCAGCAGAATCACGCATTACGTCTATTTCAAGACCATCACTCATAGTTAATTTCTCTAAAACACGTTGCTGCTAGTATAGAGCGAGTCGGGGCAAAGCGCTGAATAAAAGCGCCAAAACCCCATTGTTTTTTGTGAATAAATATATCAAATTAACTGATAAGATCGTGTGATTAGTATCACAATAATATCTGAGAATCTGATACTTTATTTTTTACTATACTCTTTAAACTGTTTGATTTCTTTCTCAGAGAACAGCAGCTTATCTGCAATCTGCTGTTGCAGCTCAGGGGCATACCAGCCCAGATAATCTGATATTTCTGTATCAAATTGTGGTTTCAGTTGTAACTGCTGACCTTGCATCTCCAGCAGTCCAAGCTGTTGTAAACTGCCCATAAAGCTCTTTAACGTGGCACTGTCGAAGTAATAACCGCTGTTTAAATTGCCTGACTCTGCCAGCCGTTTAAATACGGTTTTGGCCATTTTTTCCAGCGCTTTTAAATCTAACTGATACGGCTCGGCATATTCCTGCAATAATTGGCTAATCAACACAAAGTTGTTCAGGCTGCTGCGTGCCAGCGTTGCCAGACTGTGCATTGGATGTGTTGATTGGAGTTCAAGCAGCTGAATGTTCTCCGATACCTCAATCCAGCCCAGTTGCTGCATGCTGTCGAGAATACGGTCAATCTGTGCAGGAAGTTCTGTGGCCGACCATTTTAAAAACAGCTCCGATTTCAAGAATGGATATAAGCGGCTGACGTGCTGCTTAAGCTGCGCTGTGGTGATCGCCGGCATATCCTGCACGAGCAGGGCAATCAGTGCCGGTAAGCTTAAGCAGTGCAGAATATTATTGCTAAAGTAGCTGAGTAAAATACGCTGACTCTCGGCCACACGAATCCAGGTCTGGTTATCCTGCTGATAATGCTCAACCTGTTTCAGTTTCAGCGCATATTCAATAATTTCCGGTGCCGACAGCTGGGTGATAATCATGCGATCATCATAATGCGTCGCTTTAAGCAGCTCACGATACTGTTCAATCTGGCGCAGTAAATCATCCTGGCTTAAGGCGTGTTGCGGTGCATTCAGCAAGATGGTGGAAATCAGCGAAATCGGGTTAATGACCACCGCTTTATTGATATTTTCCAGAATCTCCCGTGCTGCCTGATCAACCGTGTTGATGACTGGACGTGGCAATTCATCATGAATTGAAAGCTGAATCTGATCGGCCTGATTCTGTTGCAGAATATTGTCCAGGAACACCGGTTCGCCGAAGTTGACATAGACCTGGCCAAATACTTTTTCAATTTTCCGCGCCGAGTTCAAAATGCCCCATAACGATTCAGCTTCTTTGGGCTTGCCATTCAGCTCATTTAAATAAGAGGTGCCTTCCATCAACTTTTCATAGCCGAAATAGGTCGGAATAAAGGCAATCGGTTTGGTGGCACCACGTAAATGGCTTTGCACCGTCATCGACAGCATGCCTTTTTTCGGTGGCAGCAATAAGCCGGTACGGGAACGGCCGCCTTCAATAAAATATTCCAGCGGGGTATTGCGTGACAGCAGGCTGTGTAGATATTCCTTAAATACCGAGGTATACAGTGCATTACCGCTAAAGGTACGGCGAATAAAATAGGCACCGCCACCACGTAAAATCTGCCCGACCACCGGTAAATTCAGGTTAATGCCAGCAGCAATATGCGGCACCATCAGGCCACGGTTAAAAATCACATAGGACAGCAGCAGATAGTCAATATGACTGCGATGACACGGCGTATAGACAATTTCATAGTCTTTGGCCAGTTCACGCACGGTATCGAAATGATGCACTTCAATCCCGTCATAGAGCTGGGTCCAGAGTTTGGTCAGTGCCAGCTCGGCAAAGCGTAAAGTCGAATAGGAAAAGTCCGATACAATTTCGGTCAGATAGCTTTTGGCGCGGTTTTCTGCCTCAAACATGCTGACTTTTTTATCAATACTTTCTTTACGAATCGCCTGTTGCACCGCCTCGGTTTTCATCAGTTTATTGATCAGGTTGCGGCGGTCGGACAGGTCAGGGCCTAAAATGGCTTCTTTATACTGGTTAAAGTTCTGGTCCAGGGTTTGCACCACAAAATGCGCCGGAGAAAAGTTCGGGCGCTCGGTCTGCGCGGTTTCCAGCAAAGCTCTTAACGATACCGGCTTGTGAAACTCAATATAGTTTTCACGGCCATATAAGGAAATATTCAGGGTTTGTTTCAGCTTGTTCGGTTTGGCCCAGGCATCGGCAAACAGGGCTTTAAACCAGGAATCTTCATATTCCGGCGCACGACCCCAGAGCACAGTTACCGGTACTAGCTGCACATCCTGATCCGGATGCTGCTGCAAGGCCTCAATTAGACGAATCAGGCGGGCTGAATAATGATAGCTGTCATGCGGATGATCCTGCTCATTCAGTGCCAGCATCGAGTTATCTTCATTGTACTGGCCTAAAATCAGTGGTGAAAACACCGAAGGCAGGCCACGCGCTTGCGCTTCTTTATCAATCAGTACAGTATTACTTAAAGAGGCCTCTTGCAGTACATAGCAGATACGGGTATGTAGCTGATTCTGCGCCAGATTCTGTTCCAGTTCGCTGGTGCTGCCCAGGACTTGCGGGGTCACAATCTTATCTAGAATTTTTTGCGTCAGGTTACGATAAATTCGGCTGTAACTCTTGTTAGACATTGCATTCCCTAAATATTTTCATGGGCCGGATGGGCTGTTTTTACAGAAGAACCTGAGGCCGGTGGGCTGACACGGTCGTCAGTCAAGATCAAAATTGAACTAAGTTTACAGCGATTTATAGGCTGGACTGAATAGATTTCATGGGGTGATCACCTAATTTAACGAAAAACTGGCCGTATTTGTGTGAAACTTATTCAGTTTTTATTGTAACCAATCTTAGAGAAATCGAATTTTAAAATTTAAAGAAGCCTGTATGATAGAAGGTGAGGTAAATGAAAAAAGACTTAAGGAAAACATGATGACAACAGATACAGCTTTTACCGCCCCGGACAATTTGGGGATTGCGGTTTATGCCAACAATGCCGAAGCCATTGGCAATACGCCACTGGTGCGCATTAATCGTGTCATTGGCGGGGGAGCCAATGTATTTGCCAAAGTGGAAAGCCGTAATCCGGCATTTTCCGTCAAGTGCCGGATTGGTGCGGCAATGGTGGCCGATGCAGAACAGCGTGGCGCGCTTAAAGCTGGCATGCATATTGTTGAGCCAACCAGCGGCAACACCGGTATTGCGCTGGCTTTTGTAGCAGCGGCCAAAGGTTATCCGATTACTTTAACCATGCCGGCCAGCATGAGTATTGAACGCCGTAAAGTATTAAAAGCGCTGGGCGCCAATCTGGTATTGACCGAACCAGCCAAAGGCATGAAAGGCGCGATTGAAGAAGCCGAGCGTTTGGTGGCGGAGCAACCGGATGTCTACTTCATGCCGCAGCAGTTTGAAAACCCGGCCAACCCGGACATTCATGAAAAAACCACCGGGGTAGAAATCTGGCAAGCCACAGGCGGTCAGGTCGATATTCTGGTTGCCGGCGTGGGCACGGGCGGTACGCTTACCGGTATTTCGCGTTATTTCGAAAAAGTGCAGAACCAGCCGTTGTATTCGGTGGCGGTTGAGCCGGCAGAATCGGCCATTATTGGTCAGGCCAAACGTGGTGAAGCGATTAGCCCGGCACCACACAAAATTCAGGGTATTGGCGCCAACTTTATTCCTAAAAACCTCGATTTAGACCTGGTTGATGAAGTCATTGCCATTCCAAGCCAGGAAGCAATTGATTTTGCGCGTAAGACAGCAACGCAGGAAGGCATTCTGGTTGGAATTTCCAGTGGTGCCGCAATGGCGGCTGCGGCACAGCTGGTTGCACGTCCGGAAAATGCCGGTAAAAATATTGTGGTGATTTTGCCAGATGGTGGCGAGCGCTATTTATCTTCAGTGCTGTTTGAAGATATTTCTGCCGACTAAGTCTGTCGACTGCAAAAATAGCCATAAAAAAGCCCGCCATCGTTGCGGGCTTTTTGATTAGACGTGACTTGATGGTAGCGGATAAATACAGCGTTGACTGACCGCAGCACTTTCCACCTCGAGCACATCCAGCGCGTCCCATTTCAACATCTGCTCGGTAAGCCAGATAAAATCCTGCGCTTGCGGCTGGGCTGACGATTCATCCACCAAACTGCGAATAATATTCTGAATAAAATAATAGCGTTCGACATGGACCTGTGCGGAGCAAGGAAACTGGATGATGCCGGCCTCATTTAGCATTTGCCAGACCGCTTGTACATCTTCCAGCTGTTGCAATTCGGCTTGCGCGCGCTGAATGGCAGAGGTTATGGCATTTAAGGTATTCGGATGCTGGGCGGCCCATTCTGCGGTTACCGCCAGTACTTTATCGGCCACTTGCGGAATAACCTGCTGACCCGAGAGCAGGATTTTAGAATAGCCTTGTAATTCGGCCTGGGTATTCCAGGGTTCGCCGACGCAAAAGCCATCAATCTGCTGCTGGGAAATCGCTTCGACCATATACGGTGGTGGCAGCGTAATGAGCTGAATATTTTTCGCCAGGATCGGGTCGGCCAAGGCCAGCCATTCTCTTAAACAGTAATGATGAATCGAGGTGTGAAACACATGCGCCAGTTGTATCGGGCGTTGCTGATGGGCATTTATCAGTTTTGTGGCGATGTGTGCGGCATCATCTTCCGACTGGATGCCCAGTTCAAAACACAGCGATTGACTCAGGCTGATGTAAGCCTGATTGGTACTTAGCACCAGCGGCGTTTGCAGCGGAATCCCCAGTTGGTCGGTGCCGAGCGCCGCCGCCGGTAACATGGCCGACAGGCAATGCGCGGCATCCATAAAACCAAAGGCCAGCCGGTCTCTTAAACTGGCCCAGGACGGTTCTTTTAGCAGTTCGACATTGAGGCCGGCATCGGCAAAAAAGCCACGCTGTTTGGCCCATAAAATGGCGACGCAGTCGAGCAAAGGAATATAGCCAATCTGAAGTTCGGTTTTTTCTAAGTTATGCATGGCTAATCCTTAAATTGGTTTTGCAGGAGTTGCTGGGCATCGAGCAGGCGCCGTGCCATTTCACCAATGGTCATCCGGTGGCTCATGGCATTTTTGCGTAGCAGGCCAAAGGCATCTTCTTCGCTTAAGGCATGCATCTGCATCAACAAGACCTTGGCTTTTTCGATATCTTTACGGTCAGCCAGTTTGCCTTTGGTTTCTTCCAGATCGTGCAGCAGCTTTTTGTGTTTTTTAAACTGCTCGATAGAAATTTCCAGAATGCTGTCCAGTTTGACCGGATCAATCCCATCGACAATATAAGCCGTAACACCGGCATCAATGGCATTTTTGATGGTGTCTTTGTGGCTGTTTTTGGTGAACAGCACGGTTGGTAAATCAAACTGGCTGACGCAGCTTTCAATAATGTCCCGATGCGGATGGTCCATATCCAGCAGAATCACATCGGCATGCAGTTGCTGTAAATGGAACATATTGGAATGATTGATAATTAAACAGGCAACCACCTCAAATTCATGCTGAATCAAGGAGGTTTTGATGAACTCTGCGCGCTCGAGATCATCATCAATTAACGCGATTTTCAGTTTTGGCATGCAACTCTCAATAGAGTCTGTACAACGAGTACTTTTAATAAAGCAAAGATGGTGCCAAACCCGAATTTATTAAAATAAAACCTTTAAAATCAAAAATTAAATCTGAGCTTGACGGGAAGATGCACTTGCATGGAACAAAACGCACCAAGATAAGGCAGGGGACTTCAAAAAATAAAACAGGAGGCTGCCAGAACCGTGAAATCGGGAGGTAGACAGCATCTGAATACCTTCACTCAGAATAAATAACTTTCAAAACCCAATAAAAAACAGCAAGCTACTGATTTTTTCTAAAAAGTTGGCACGCTATCTGCATTATTCCAGCTGAGTCAAAGAAGACTCCCAAAATTTGAAAGACGGCCAACGACGTCCGCTCTGTTCGAATCTGTTATGCAGCTATCCGTATAGCAGGTTAACCCACACGTTCAGTTCAGGTAGGAGATGGTCATGTCTTCAAATTTGCAAGCGAATAAAGCGACAAAAATAAGTCTATTTAACTTTAAAACTTCAGCGATGAGAGCCTTCCATATGAGTTGGCTCGCATTTTTTGTCTGTTTCTTTGCCTGGTTTGCCTGCGCACCGTTAATGCCAGTCATTGCCGGCGAGTTCAACCTAACCAAAGATCAGATCGCCAATATCAATATTGCCGCGGTGGCCATCACCATTCTGGTCCGCTTAATTGTCGGGCCGCTGTGTGATAAATACGGCCCGCGCAAAACCTATACCGCCTTGTTAATTATCGGCAGTATTCCGGTGTTTGGGGTGGCGGCTTCCAACAGTTATGAATCTTTCCTGTTTTTCCGTTTGCTGATAGGCGCCATTGGTGCCAGCTTCGTGATTACCCAATATCACACCAGCATCATGTTTGCACCGAATGTGGTGGGAACCGCCAATGCCACTACGGCAGGCTGGGGCAATGCCGGCGGTGGTGCGACCCAGGCACTGATGCCTTTGCTGTTATCTGCCTTGGTGATGTTTGGGGTCGAGCAGGCCATGGGTTGGCGTATTGCTTTGCTGGTACCGGGCATCATGATGATTATTGTCGGCATCCTGTACTGGAAACTGACTCAGGACTGTACCCAAGGCAACTTTAAAGAATTACGCGAACAGGGCATTCAGGTCGGCAGCGACAAAAAAGGCGGTATGGCGATTCTGCTGCATGCTGCACGTAACTACCGCGTCTGGATTTTATTTGGTGCCTATGCTGCCTGTTTCGGGATTGAAATCTTTATTCACAACATTGTGGCGATGTATTACGTCGAACACTTCAGCTTTGGCCTGAAAGAAGCCGGCATGGCAGCGGGCATCTTCGGTTTGCTGGCCCTGTTTGCCCGTGCATTGGGCGGCATTGTCTCTGACAAGGTAGCACTAAAAAGCGGTCTGGATGGGCGTACCAAAGTGCTGTTTGCCATGATTTTAATGGAAGGCTTGTTCCTGATTCTGTTCTCGCAAATGAACAGCGCCATGCTGGCCATTTTAGTCATGACCATTTTTGCCCTGTTTACCCACATGGCTTGCGGCGCGACCTATGCACTGGTGCCATTTATTGACCGCGATGCACTGGGCGGTGTGGCCGGCATTATTGGTGCCGGTGGGAACGTCGGCGCAGTCGCCGCAGGTTTCCTGTTAAAAGGTGTACTGGATATTCAGACCTGCCTGATGGTTCTAGGCGGACTGGTGGTAATTGCCGCAAGTTTTGTCCTGATGATTCGCTTCTCGGTGGAGCACAAAGAAAAAGAACAACGCCTGTTCGAACAGGCCATTGTTGAACGCAATAACGCAGCCTAAGCCAACACAGAATATTATTGAGGAGAACTGTATGAAACTTGTCATGATTGGCCACGGTATGGTCGGCCACAAATTTATCGAATCGGTTTTGGAAACTGCGGGCGATGAAGTTGAAATCACCATTTTGGCAGAAGAACCGCGTTTGGCTTATGATCGCGTACATTTAACTGAATACTTCACCGGCAAGTCTGCCAAAGACCTAAGTCTATGCCGCAGTGACTTCGCCGATGCCTATGGCATTGATCTGCGCCTCAATACCAAAGCCACGGATATTGACCCGGTACATAAACTGGTCACCACCAATCAGGGTGATGTGATTGCCTATGACAAACTGGTACTGGCGACGGGCTCTTATGCCTTTGTGCCACCTATTCCGGGCAATGACCGTGAAAACTGCTTTGTTTACCGCACTATTGAAGATCTGGATGCAATTAAAGCCGCTAGTCTGAATGCCAAATCTGGTGTCGTGATTGGTGGCGGTTTACTTGGTCTGGAAGCAGCCAAAGCCTTAAAAGACCTAAATCTGGAAACTCATGTAGTCGAGTTTGCGCCGCGTCTGATGGCGGTGCAGGTTGATGACCTGGGCGGTAAGGTGCTGCGCAGCAAAATTGAAGATCTGGGCGTGAAAGTCCATACCCAGAAAGCCACCTCCTCAATTGAAGATGGCGCGTCGGCCAAGCATGTGATGAAGTTTGGTGATGGCGCTGAACTGGAAACCGATATCATCCTGTTTTCTGCCGGGATTCGTCCACGTGATGAACTGGCGCGCCAAAGCGGACTCAGCATTGGCGAGCGCGGCGGGATTGTGATTAATGATTACTGTCAGACTTCCAATCCGGATATTTATGCGATTGGGGAATGTGCGCTGTGGCAAAACAAGATTTACGGTCTGGTCGCACCGGGCTATGACATGGCTCGAATTGCCGCCAAGCATGTGATGCAGCAAAACCCGAACTGCTTTGCTGGCGCCGACATGAGCACTAAATTAAAGCTGATGGGTGTGGATGTGGCATCTATTGGTGATGCACATGCCATGACTCCAAATTCACTCAGCTATTTTTATGCCGATGAAGATGCGCTGATCTACAAGAAAATTGTGGTTAATGCGGAAAAAAACCGATTGCTGGGTGCGGTGCTGGTTGGCTGTGCCAAAGAATATAACGATCTACTGCAAATGATGCTGAATGGTCTGGCAGTTCCAGAACAGCCAGAAAGCCTGATCATGCCGGGCTTTGCCGAGTCAGGTGCCAAAGCCGGTGGCAGCGGTGTCGATTTGCTGCCAGACAGCGCCACCATCTGTTCCTGTAATAACGTGTCTAAAGCCGATATCTGCCAGGCGATTGAAGCCGGTTCAACTTCACTCGGTGCACTGAAGAAATGTACCCAGGCCGCAACTGCTTGTGGGGGCTGTGCACCTTTAGTGACTCAGGTATTAAAAGCCGAATTACAGCGTCAAGGGGTGACGGTCAATAACCATCTCTGTGAACACTTTGCCTATTCGCGTCAGGAGTTGTATCACCTGGTGCGTGTGAACGAGATCAAGACTTTTGAAGATTTAATCCAGCAACATGGTCACGGTCTGGGCTGTGATATCTGTAAACCAACTGTGGCCAATATTCTGGCCTCCTGCTGGAATGACTTTGTACTGAAACCAAGCCATGCCGGCCTGCAAGACAGCAATGACTACTATCTGGGCAATATCCAGAAAGATGGTTCTTATTCGGTGGTCCCACGAATGGCCGGTGGTGAAGTGACTCCAGATGGCCTGATTGCCATTGGCCAGATTGCCAAGGAATACGGCCTGTACACCAAACTGACCGGTGGTCAGCGCGTGGATATGTTTGGGGCGCAGGTACATCAGTTACCGGAAATCTGGCAAAAACTGATTGATGCCGGTTTTGAATCGGGTCATGCCTACGGCAAGTCACTGCGTACCGTAAAATCTTGCGTGGGTAGCACCTGGTGCCGTTATGGCGTGGATGATTCAGTTGGCTTGGCGATTTTCCTGGAAAACCGTTACAAAGGCCTGCGCTCTCCACACAAACTGAAAATGGCCGTATCGGGCTGTACCCGTGAATGTGCCGAAGCACAAAGTAAAGATGTGGGCGTGATTGCCACTGAAAAAGGCTGGAACCTGTATGTTTGCGGTAACGGTGGCATGAAACCGCGTCATGCCGAGCTGCTGGCTTCCGATCTGGATACCAGCACCTTAATCAAATACATCGACCGCTTCTTTATGTTCTACATTCAAACCGCAGACCGTTTACAACGTACTTCGGTTTGGCGCGACAACCTGGAGGGCGGGCTGGATTATCTGAAAGACGTGATTGTGCACGATTCCTTAGGTCTGGCCGAAGAACTAGAACGCCGCATGCAGCATGTGGTGGGTACTTATCAGGATGAATGGCGCACCGCGATTGAAGATCCGGAAGTACGCAAACGCTTTAAAACCTTTATCAATGCCAAAGCCGAGCAGCAGCACGATCCGCACATCCAGTTTGCCACCGAACGTGGGCAGATTCGCCCGAAAACGGCGGCCGAGCGTGATGAAAGCCGGATTCCGGTGATGCAGGCATAACCTTCAAGATCAAGACACATCTTCTGAAGCAAATCCGCCAGAAAAACCAAATGAGATATGCAGCAGAAGATGCCAAAGTACAGGATAACGATGATGACAATTTTAAAAGATATGAATGAACTGGATTGGGTAGAGGTCTGTCATCTGGAGGAGATTACCCCACATACCGGCGTGACAGCCTTGGTGGAAGGCCAGCAGATTGCAATTTTCCGTGTGGGGCAGGAACAGCGTGTTTATGCCCTGAGTAATCAGGACCCGTTTAGCGGCGCCAATGTGATGTCGCGCGGTATTCTGGGTGATTTGCAAGGTGAGCGTGTGGTGGCATCACCAATCTATAAACAGCATTTCAGTCTGGCCACCGGCCGCTGTCTGGAAGATAAAGACCAGAAATTACTGGTGTTTCCAAGCAAAATTGAACAGGGCCGGGTTTTTGTCAGTCCGACCGCACAAAAAACCTATATCACCAATAATGGCGTGCAACAGGAAAAAATGAAGCTAGTGCTGGTGGGTAATGGTCTGGCGGGCATGCGCTGTCTGGAAGATTTGCTGGATATGGCACCTGATCGTTACGAGATTACCGTGATTGGCGAAGAACCGTGGGGCAACTACAACCGGATTATGCTGTCCCCGGTCTTGGCCGGTGATAAAACGGTGGACGATATCATGCTGCATCCGCATGCCTGGTATGCCGAAAAAGGTATTCAGCTGATTGCCGGTGATGCTGCGGTGAAAATTGATCGTCCACGCAAGCAAGTCTTCACCCAGTCGGGGCAGGTGGTGAATTATGACCGGCTGATTTTAGCCACTGGCTCGCAGCCCTTTATTCCACCAATTCCGGGCACAGAGCTGGACGGTGTGCTTAGCTTCCGCGATATCTATGATGTGAACCGGATGCTGGAATATTGCGAACAGAAACGAAATGCTGTGGTTATTGGTGGTGGTTTACTTGGACTTGAAGCGGCCTATGGTTTGAAACAGCGTGGCATGAACGTTACCGTGCTGCATCTGATGGACCGTATTATGGAGCGTCAGCTGGATAGCAAAGCCAGCCTGATGCTGAAAAACAGTATTGAAGAAAAAGGTATTCATGTACTGACCGAAGCCAATACCGAAATGCTGCTTGGTGAAAATGGCCATGTCACACAAGTCCGGCTAAAAGATGGCACGCTGCTCGATGCCGATCTGGTGGTGTTTGCGGTAGGAATCCGTCCGAATATTGCACTGGCGCAAAGTGCCGGCCTGCGCTGTCAGCGTGGGGTGCTGGTCAATGACACCATGCAAAGTTATGACCCGAGTATTTATGCAGTCGGTGAGTGTATCGAACATCGTGGTCAAACTTTTGGTCTGGTGGAACCGCTGTGGGGCCAAGCCTTTATTTGTGCCTCGCATCTGGCAGAACACGGTAGCTTGACCTTTAAGGCACCTACTGTTCCGACCCAGCTCAAAGTCAGTGGTTGTGATGTGTTCTCGGCCGGTAATTTTGAACCGGAAGATGATTTTGAAGACATTGTCTTGAATGATGAAAAACGTCAGATCTATAAGCGCATTATTATTCAAAAAGATAAAGTCATTGGTGCGGTGCTGTTTGGCGATACGGAGGATGGTGCCTGGTATGCCGAACTGATTGCCGATCAGACCCCGATTCATCAAATCCGCAACAAACTGCTGTTTGGTAAAGATTTTGCATTAAAGAAAGCGGGTTAAAAAATCAATTTGTCATGGTGAAACCAGAATCCGCGGAAACGTCATCCGCAACTGTTTGAGCCAGGACAAAATATGAAAATGAATGTTTCTGCAACCTTTTTGATAAATGCCGGATGAGGGCGAGTTTTGCGGTTCTTACGCCACAGTGTGGCTCAGGTTTTGCCTACTTTTCCCGAAAGAAAAGTAGGTCGAACCGAAGCTTAATCCAGATAAATGGGTTGCATTGAAAGACAGCGTTGGAATGAATCTTTTTGAAAAGAATTAAATTGTGTTTCAGCACCTAAGGAGCATCCATGAACAGCATTCCCGTTGTGGAACTAGAAAGCTCCACAGAACTAAAAACGATGACTACGCAAACCACCTGTCCATATTGTGGTGTGGGTTGTGGGGTTAAGGCCCATGTCAGCCATTCACCACAGGGCATTCAGGTGAAAGTCGAAGGTGATGAGCAGCATCCGGCCAACTTTGGCAAACTGTGTATTAAAGGCAGCAATCTGGCCGATACCTTGGGGCTAGAGACACGGGTATTAACCCCAATGCTGGGCCGTAAGGACAACCGTCAGCCAACAGACTGGCAGACTGCCACCACCGAAATTGTGCAAAAATTCCAGCATTGTATCGAGCAGTATGGTCCGGAAAGTATTGCTTTTTATGTTTCTGGGCAATTCCTGACCGAAGACTATTATGTGGTCAATAAATTCGTCAAAGGTTATTTGGGCACGGCTAATATTGATACCAACTCGCGGCTGTGTATGTCCTCTGCGGTGGCGGCGCATAAACGGGCCTTTGGTGAAGATCTGGTGCCTGCCAGCTATGCAGATTTTGAACAGACCGAGATGGTGGTGCTGGTCGGTTCCAATACTGCCTGGTGCCATCCGGTTCTGTATCAGCGCATGATGCAGGCCAAAGAACAGCGCAATCTGTTTGTGGTGGTGGTCGACCCACGCTTTACCGCGACCTGTGAAGCGGCCGATTTACATTTGCCGATTATGCTCGGGCAAGATGTGGCGCTGTTTAACGGCTTGCTGCAGTACTTACAGCAAAATGGTCATCAGGATCACAATTTTACCGCTGCCTATACCGAAGGCTTGCAACAGGCGCTAGAAGCCAGTGCCGCGGAGCAGCGACTGGAAAATGTGGCAGCGCGTACCGGGATTTCTGCCGAGAAATTACAGCTGTTTTTTGAAAAGTTTGCCCAGACTGACAAAGTCATGACCTTGTTTTCGATGGGGGTCAATCAGTCTTCACAAGGGGTGAATAAAGCCAACAGTATTATCAATTGCCATCTGTTAACAGGCAAAATTGGCAAGCCGGGCGCAGCACCGTTTTCCATGACCGGACAACCGAATGCCATGGGTGGCCGTGAAGTGGGGGGACTGGCCAATATGCTGGCGGCACATCTGGATCTGGATCAGCCGGCCCATCAGCAGCTGGTACAGCAGTTCTGGGACAGCCCCAAAATTGCCTCTCAAGCCGGGTTAAAAGCGGTCGATCTGTTTGAAGCGGTAGAAGCCGGGAAAATCAAGGCACTGTGGATTATGGCCACCAATCCGGTGGTGAGTTTACCCAATGCCGATCAGGTCAAACGCGCCTTGGCGCAGTGTGATTTTGTGGTGGTGTCGGATATCTGTCAGGATACCGATAGCACTGCCTATGCCGATGTTTTATTACCGGCTTTGGGTTGGGGCGAAAAAGAAGGCAGTGTTACCAATTCCGAACGGCGCATTTCCAGACAGCGTGCCTTTTTGCCCGCACCGGGCCAGGCCAAGGCCGACTGGTGGGCGATCAGTCAGGTGGCCAAGGCCATGGGCTTTCGCGGTTTCGATTATCAGCATGTGCATGAGATTTTTCTGGAACATGCGGCTTTATCGGCCTGTGAAAATGGTCCGGTGACACAGCGTCAGGACTATCCGCTATTTCGCTACTTTAATTTAAGCGGTCTGAGCCAGCTAAGCCTGCAACAGTATGAACAGCTACAGCCGCTGCAATGGCCAGTGTTAACGCCTCAGCAGAATTCACCGGTGGAACAGCTGTTTACCCAGGGGCAGTTTAGCTTTCCGAATGGCAAAGCCCGTTTTATTGCCACTCAGGCCATCGACCCGGTGCATGGCGCTTGTGACGATTATCCTCTCATTCTGAATACCGGCCGGATTCGTGACCAGTGGCACACCATGAGCCGTACCGGTTTATCGGCCAATTTAAGCACTCACAAAGCCGAGCCCTATTGTGAAATTCACCCCAATGATGCACTGAAATATGGCCTGAAAGATAGGGAACTGGTGGAGCTGAAATCTCACTGGGGCAGCTGTGTACTGCGGGTTGAAGTCTCGACTGGTATTCGTCGTGGTCAGCTGTTTGCACCTATTCACTGGAATGATCAGGTCGCTTCCGATGCGCGAATTGGAAAAGTGGTCAATCCGGTGGTCGATGCCATTTCCGGCGAACCGGAATTTAAACATACCCCGGTCAGCATGCAACCATTTTATACCGACTGGCAGGGCGTGCTGTATATTCGCCATGGGCATGAAGCGGCAGTTCAGATTACTTTGGCGCAGGTAGCGTGGTGGAGCAAGATTCAGACCGCCAAAGCGGTTCGTTATGAACTGGCCGACCGGAAAAAATTTAAACATACCGCCGCACAGATTAAACAGCTGCTGCAGCTGGAAGATAGTCGCTTTGAATGGCTGCAGCTGGAAGATCCATCGGCATTCATCAGCCATAGTGTGGTGTTACAGGACGGGATTTTAATTGCCAGCCTGTATATTGCGCCCAACGCTTTATTGCCCGATCGGGACTGGGTTGCCAGCCTGTTTAAACGTGAGCGTTTAAGTGCCACGCATCGCAAAGCCTTGCTGGCCGGACAGGCGATGTCGGTACAGAACAATGAAGGACCGCTGGTATGTAGCTGCTTTAAAGTCGGCAAAAACCGCATCATCCAGACCATTCGGGAGCAGCAGTTAAGCCATGAAAAACAGGTCACGGCCTGTTTAAAAGCTGGCGGCAATTGCGGTTCATGTTTACCGGAAATTCGTGGCCTGATTAAAGCCTGTCAGATGGAGGAAATGCCATGAATCGCAACTATGCCACCATTCAGATGGATTATCCTGCCACGGATCTGGTCATTCTGGCGGGCGGACAAGCCCGCCGCATGAATGGCATGAACAAGCTGCTACAAAAGTTTGATGATGATATCCAGCTGCTCAAAATCCAGCGGCGCTTTAAAACGGAAATTCAGCAATTGTGGATCAATAGCCATCGTGATCGTTCCATTTATGCCAGATTGCTGCCGCATCTGCAGTGTTATCATGATGATGAAGGCGGTTTTCTAGGCCCGTTGATGGGCATGAAAAGCGCCTGGGGCCATGTACAGGCCGACTATGTGCTATTTATTCCCTGTGATGTGACCTATATTCCGCCCGATGTGCTGCCACGGTTGCATCAGCGTCTGGCCAGACAGCCGCAGGCCGACGTGGCCTATGTGATGATGAACGGGCAGGCGCTGTATCCATTTTGTCTGATGAAACGCAGCAGTTTGCCCACACTTCGCGCGCATCTTGCACAACATCAGCGCAGTTTAAAGCACTGTTTCGCAGAAATGCATGCTCAGGTGGCAAAATTTAAAAATCGTGCGCTATTTTTTCACAGTATTAACTCGCTGGATGAACTGCAACAGTATCGTCAGCTGAAATTTCTTTAAAAATCATCTCATTTATTCGCTTCTAGCGTGTGCTGGGCAGAATTTAAACACTCTCTTTATCAAAAGCCCAAAGTTGGAACACTAATTGCAAATTCAAGCCTAAAGCGCGGCATGTGATTCGTGCAAACCTATTGCCTATTGCACAGCCATGAAGCAATTGCCCAGAGGATAACAGGCGTGATCAATCCCCAGATTCCCGTGAGACCCGCATATTTTCAGGATCAGTTTGGCCGGAGCAAACGCAAACTGCGGATTTCTGTGACCGATCGCTGCAATTTTAAATGTGTCTACTGCATGCCTGAACATCCTGAATGGATGAAGAAACATCAGCTGCTGAGTTTTGAGGCCTTGCTGCAGTTTTGCCAGTTGATGGTTGAGCAGGGTATTCAGCATATCCGCATTACCGGCGGCGAACCGCTGATGCGCCAGGGTGTGGTGCATTTTATCCGGAATTTACAGCCACTACGCCAATTGGGTTTGGCGAGAATTTCCATGACCACAAATGGCCATTATTTAAGCCGCTATGCGCAGGAATTAAAACAGGCCGGTCTGGATGATTTAAATATCAGTCTGGACAGTTTAGATCCGCAGCAGTTTTTTACGCTAACCCAAAAACAGTTACAGCCGGTACTTGACGGGATTCAGGCCGCGCAGCAGGCGCATTTGCCCATCAAACTGAATAGCGTGCTCATTAAAGGCATTAATGACGACCAGATGGTGCCACTTTTGCAGTGGAGCAAAGCACGGCAGATTGCGCTACGTTTTATTGAATTTATGCCGCTGGATGGTGATGGTCGCTGGAGCGCCGCGCATGTAGTCACCGAGCAGGAAATTTTGCAGCGTTTAAGCCAGCATTTTCCGGTCGAAGCCATCCACAGCCAAGGAGCGAATCCGGCACGGGAATATCGGGTCGATGGCCATCCGGTGGGGATTATTTCCACCATCAGCCATGCCTTTTGCGGCCAGTGTGACCGGTTGCGTTTAAGTGCCCAGGGTGAACTGTATAACTGTCTGTTTGCCGAACAGCCTGTACCCTTAAAAGCATTGATTGAACAGCTGCAGACTCACATGGCGCCCGTGGCACGTGAGCAGTTACTGCAGCAATTACAAAGCTATATCTGGCAGAAAAAAGCCGGCTTTCATGCTATTCATTCTCAAGCCACAACCACTGCCGGGAGCGCCCGGAAAATCAGCATGTATATGATTGGAGGTTAAGTATGCACGATATCCTGATTCAGATTGAAGCCTTTGGCGCTGTAAAACAGGCGCTGCCAGAAACCATTCAGATGCAGTGTCTGCCCGGTACCGCCATTGCGGACTTGTTGCTGCAGTTAAACCACAGTTATCCGGCGGCGGCAGCTCTGGTCGAGCGGTGTGCCTGCGCGATTGGTGAAGATATTGTGCCACGCCAGCAGACTTTGCAGCACAGTACCACGCTGGTGCTGTTGTCACCGGTGGCAGGAGGTTAAACGATGCAACATCTAAAACAGTTTGCCCGGATTCAGGATATGCCACTCAGCCAGTCCAGCTTCGATGAGATTCAGCACTTTCCCGAATGTGGCGGTATTGGCATTTTTGTGGGCACAGTCCGCAATCATCATGAAGGTAAGGCAGTGCAGTCGCTGAAATATACCGCCTATGCACCGGTGGCAGAAAAAATGATCCGGCAGATTGAGCAGGAAATTCAGCAGCAATATGGTGTGTCTTATGTGCGGGTCATCCACCGGATTGGGGATTTAGCCATTGGTGAAACCGCAATTATTGCCATGGCGTATGCGCCGCATCGCCGTGAAGCCTTTCAGGCCTGCGAGGTGGCGGTAGAGCGGGTCAAACATGAAGTCCCGGTCTGGAAAGAAGAATTTTATTGCGATGGCAGCAGCCAGTATGTCGAAGGCTGCTGTATTCGTAAAGATCATCCGCCAGTGGAAGCGAATACGCATACCGAGTGCTGCAATCACCCCCATGCAGGCGAAAACGCCTATCAATGGCCTCTTTAAATTTGATGTTAAGCCTAATTTTTTTAAATCAATAATTCCGGAATACCATCATGAAAAATGTAGGCATGAAAGCCGAAACCTATCGTACTGCGGTGGCCAGCGCCATTTTATATGCGCCGCCGCATTGTATCGAGCTGCTGCGTCAGGGCAATACCGAAAAAGGCGATGCGCTGAAAACCGCGCGTATTGCCGGTATTCTGGCGGCCAAACGTACCGATGAGCTGATTCCGCTATGCCATCCTTTACCCATTTACCGGGCCGATGTGGACTATGAACTGCATGAACAGCATGTCGAAATTATTGCCACGGTAGAAACTATTGGCCCGACCGGTGTCGAGATGGAAGCCTTAACCGCAGCCAGTCTGGCCGGACTGACCTTATACGACATGCTGAAACCGCACTGTGAACCGGAAGATTTGTGTCTGGATCAATGCAAATTACAGCAGAAAAAAGGCGGTAAATCCCATTTTAGCCGGGTCTTGGCGCAGTCGATGCCGGCTTCGGTGATTGTGCTGTCCGATACCGTCGCCGCGGGTAAAAAACCGGATACCGCCGGCCAGAATATTCTGGAAATATTGGCAGAGGCCAATTTCCAGCAGGTTCAGTATCAGGTGATTCCGGATAGCCCGGACCAGTTGCTGGCCTTAATTGAACAGCAGAAAAATCAGTATCCGCTGATTTTAACCGTTGGTGGCACTGGTCTTGGCCCGAAAGATTTAACCGTAGAAACCCTGGCTCCGCTATTAGAACGGGAAATTCCGGGGCTGATGGAAGCCTCGCGCAGTTTTGGCCAGAAACGCACGCCGTATGCGGCTTTAAGCCGTGGAGTGGCTGGCTATATTGAAAATAGTCTGGTGATGACTTTACCGGGCAGCCGTCAAGGCGCGAAGGAATCCTTGCTGGCGGTATTACCGGCCTTGGTGCATGTCTTTGATGTGCAGAAAAATATTCCACATGCAGGAGGCTATCAATAATGTCAGGCTGTGGTGCAGAAAGCGGGCTGATCAGTCTGGATCAGGCGTTGGACAAGATAATTGCGGCAACGCCCTGTCTGGAGGTGGAAACCCTGCAGCTACAACAGGGCTTGCATCGCTATTTAGCTGAAGATATTTATGCGGGGATTGATCTGCCTTTATTTTCCCAAAGTGCAGTCGATGGTTATGCCCTGTGTAGCGATGGAGAGATAGCGCCAGGCGCGCAGTTCCAGCTGGTCGGTGAAATCCGGGCAGGTCAATCAGCCGATGTGACGCTGCAGCGTGGACAGGCGATGCGTATTTTTACCGGTGCGCCCATTCCTGCCGGCACCACCACGGTGGCACGTCAGGAAATTGTGCAGCGGATGTCTAGCCATCTGATTCAGCTAGAGACTGCGCTCAAACTGCATGCCGATATCCGGGATGTGGGCGAAGAAATTAGCCAAGGTCAGTTACTGGCATCAGCCGGACAATATTTAAATATCGGCGCAATTGCCGCCTTAAGCATGGCCGGTATTGATCAGGTACAGGTCTATCAGCAGCCTAAAGTTGCCGTGCTGATTACCGGCGATGAAGTCGCGCAGTCGGCTGCAGATCTGCAAGCAGGAAAAATTTTTGATGCCAATGCGCCTTTAATTGCATCCTGGTGTCAGGCACGGCATCAACCTGTGCATATTGTGCATGTGGAAGATAATGAAATTGCCTTAATCCGATACTTTCAGCAACTTCAGGAGGAGTATGATGTCATCATCAGCACTGGCGGAATTTCGGTTGGTGATTATGATTTTATCCGTCCGGTGGCTTTAAATGTAGGCTTTGAGCAGGTGTTCTGGAAAGTGAAACAGAAGCCGGGAAAACCGGTTTTTTTCGCCAGATACCGAAAATCGGCTAACAAATTTTGTCACTTATTGGCATTGCCGGGCAATCCTGCGGCGGTATATGTTGGAATCTCGATCTATACGCAAACTTTATTAGAAGTATTACAAGGGCAAAGTCAGCCACCCGCGTGGTGGACAGGGCAAATACAACATGACTTAAAGCCCGATGCGAGAGAAAGGATTTTAAGAATGGCCGCCTGTTTTGAAGATGGGGTGTTGAAACTGCACAGTTTAGCCAAGCAGCAGTCGCATATGCTCAGTAATCTGATGTATGCCAACTGTCTGGTGCGTGTGCCGGCCCATCAGCCGATTCAAAAAGGCCAATGCTTAAAGGGAATATTCATACAGCATTGAGGGAGTGCGTTTTGAAGACCATCCAACTGGGTTTAATCTGTGTCGCCTTGTGCTTAAGCACATTCAGTCGAGCCAATTCCGTTCAGGTGTATGCAGCTGCAAGTCTGGGCCCGGCATTGACGGATGTGATTCGGCATTATCAGCTACAATATCCAGAAGCCAAGATTGTACCGGTTTTTGGCGCTTCATCGACCCTGGCCAAACATATTGTCCGCGGTGCAAAAGTCGATCTTTATTTCCCCGCCGATCAGGACTGGATGACCTATCTGGTGAAACGCAACAAGGTCAAAGCCAGTCAGGTCAAACCAATTATTTATAACCAGCTGGTGGCAATTGCCCTGAAAGATGCGCGGATTCCGTTTCGGGCGCATCCTACCTTTAATTTTCCTCAGGCCTTTACAGGGCGGTTGTGCACCGGACAGGTCGATTCGGTGCCAGTTGGAAAATATGCCAAACATAGTCTGACCAAGCTGGGCTGGTATAAACGGCTGGAAAAACGCATTATTGGCGCGTCGGATGCCCGGGCTGCTTTGGCCTTTGTCGAGCGCGGTGCCTGTCAGGTCGGCATTGTTTATCGCAGCGATGCCGTCAGTAGCGATAAAGTAAAAGTGCTGGGCACGTTTCCGGTGCAAACCCATCCGGACATTCTCTATACCGTGGCTTTAACCAAACAGGGTGAAAAGAATCGTCAGGCGATCAAGTTCGGGCGCTATTTGGGTAGCGCCGCGGCTCACAAGATTTTTGTTCAACATGGTTTTCGCCCCTAGGTTGCTGCTTTGATGCTCAGTCCCGAAGAACTAAGTGCCTTGTATCTGTCTGCCAAAGTGGCCAGTGTTGCGACCTTGTTTTGCCTGCCATTTGCAATTTGTCTGGGCTGGATGCTGGCACGCTATGAATTTCGCAGCAAGTTTTTGATCGAAGCCATGTTACAACTGCCGATGGTTTTGCCGCCGGTAGTGTTGGGCTATGCATTACTGGTGCTGTTTAGTCCGCAAGGTTGGATTGGGCAGGTTTTGGCCCACTGGGGTATTTAGCTGGCATTTAACTGGAAAGGTGCAGTACTGGCTGCCATGCTGGTTGCATTTCCCTTGCTGGTTCAACCGATTCGTTTGTCTTTTCAAATGTTAAATCCACAGCTGGAACAGGTGGCGGCCTCACTTGGGGCTGCGCCGCTGAAAGTCTTTTTCAGTATTAGCTTACCGCTGGTGCTGCCCGGGATTCTCATGGGCAGTATTTTAGGTTTTAGCCGCAGTCTGGGTGAATTTGGTGCCACTATTACCTTCGTTGGCAATATTCCGGATGAAACCCGCACCATTCCCATCGCTATTTATACGCTCATTCAACAGCCCGATGGTGAAGCCGCTGCCATGCGTCTGGTGCTGTTATCTACCGGCTTGGCTTTTGCCGCCTTGCTGGCCAATTATTTTATTTTGCACAGATATCAACGTAAATTGGGGCAAAGCTGATGCTGGATTGTCAGATTGATTATCAGAATGCGCAGTTCAAATTACAGCTGCAGCTGGCCTGTACAGAGCAGATTGTTGGCATTCTGGGGCCCTCCGGTTCTGGTAAAACCAGCTTTTTGCATCTGCTGGCTGGACTGTTACGGCCGCAACAGGGCCGGATTGTGCTGAATCACCGTTTACTGCTCGATACCCAGCAGCAGGTGTTTGTGCCCGTGCATCAACGTAAAATTGCCCTGATTTTTCAAAAGGCCCTGTTATTTCCGCATTTGAATGTTGAGCAGAATTTAAGATATGCAGAAGGTTTACAGCCGCTAGCACAGCGTAAATTTGAGTTTGAGCAGATTGTTGAGTTGTTAGAACTGTCCAGGCTGATTCGACGCAAAGCGCATCAATTATCCGGTGGGGAAGCGCAGCGCGTTTCGATTGGCCGGGCTTTATTGTCTGCACCGCAGTTATTGCTGCTGGATGAACCTTTAAGCGGACTGGATCAGCAGTTAAAACAGCAGATACTGCCATTTTTAAAACGTATTCAGCGCGAACTGCAGCTGGGCATGATTTATGTGACCCATCATCCGGAAGAATTGCTGGAACTTCAGGCCACGGTGTATCAAATGCAAAAAGTGCAGGGCATCAGTCGTTTGCAACGGGACAATGTAGTACCTTTGATTCAGCCGGTTTTTTAAAGCTGGGCAATCTGCTGTTGCAGCTGCTCCAGCTGCTCGGTTAACTGTTTCATCATGATTTGCGCAATCCGGGAAAGTTGCCGTTTCGGTGCCACACACAGGGCCAGCGTCAGTGGATATAAACCTTTGTCCTGAACCGGTTTAAAGATGGCTGTTTGATGCTCCAGGAGCGGCAGAGCATCTAAATAACTCATTAGCCCCAGGCCCAAATTCTGCTTTAACAATGACATTAACATACGAATGTCATTACATTCGATGCGGCTACGCGGACTAAACTGATGGTGCTTATACAGCGCGCTGACATATTCATGAATAATCAGTGGTGCGGCTGGTATTAAATGGGCGTAAGGCAAGGTATCGGAAAAATACAGCGGTGTTTGTTCTGCCAGAGGATGCTCAACTGGAATCACAAAACCCAGCGGAATTTCTACAAAAGCCACCACCTCTAAATGCGGATGTGCTTGCGGATTCAGCAGCAGGCCAAAATCCAGCTCCGCGGCCTGAATCATCTGCGCGACTTTTTCACTGTCCAGCACATGCACGAGAAAATCAATCCAGGGATAATGCTGGCTCATGTGTTGCATCGACTGCAGCACAAAACTTTCGCTGAGCGCTGAAATTAAGCCAAATTCAATGCTGCCACGATGCAGGCCCTGAATTTCATCAAAACGGATGCGGGTCTGCTGAAATTCCTTTTGCCATTTTAACAGATCGGCATACAGTAACTCTCCGGCCAAAGTCAGCCGTAGCCCATGATTCAGACGTTCAAATAGTGCAATCCCAAGTTCCTGTTCGGCCAGTACAATTTGTCGATGCACGGCAGATACCGAAATAAACAGCTGTTCGGCCGCCTTACGCAAGCTGCCGGTTTGCGCCACTGCAATAAAATATTCTGAAAAACGCGAAAATGGGGTATTCACTATTTAAGACCTGGCCAGCGTGATATCGACAGGTTTTAAAAGAGCAAGATCTGCGCCAGTTCAGGTCAATTTTGACTAAAGTGTTCGAATTTTTAGAACAGATCATCAAAAACATTCTAATAGACAGAAAAAGCAGAAGCTCTTAATTTAAAACAGGAAATTAACAATAAACGACATGAGAAAACCGCGGATTTCCGTTTGTTCTTGACCCTGTATAGCTTAAAAGTGAGCCAGCCTATGAATGCGATTCCTGTAATCCACCTGTTTGCCCAACCCCATGACAGCCGCTTTGATGCCAGTGACTGGCATATTCTGGCGCAGCATTGGTATCCGGTGGCACGAATTCAGGATGTCAGCAGCCAGCCGCAACAGGTGACCTTGCTAGATGTGAAAATGGCGCTGTACCGGACAGAAAGTGGTGACATCCAGCTGGTGCAGGATATTTGCCCACATCGCGGTGTGCCTTTAAGCAAAGGCTGGGTAGAGGGCGAGGAAATTGTCTGTCCTTATCATGGGCTGCACTATAACCGTGCCGGCAAATGCACCAAAATTCCGGCCCAGCCCGACCTGACCCAGATTTCGGAGCGTTTTAGCCTGACCACGTTTCCGGTGGTGCTGAAATATGGTCTGGTCTGGACCAGCCTGTTCGGGCGGGATGAACAGGCAGCCAATTTTCCGGTGCTGGATACTTGGGAAGATGCTGAGCATCAATCCATTTTACCACCCAGTGTGGATATTGCCGGTTCTAGCGGCCGTCAGTTAGAAGGTTTTATTGATGTTGCACATTTTGCCTGGGTGCATCATCAGGCCTTTGCTGATCGGGACAATCCGGTGGTACCGAAATATCATACCGAACGCACTGACTATGGTCTGAAAAGTATCTATATTTCCAATGTCAGCAATTATCCGCATGGCATGCAGCATTTAGCACCCGAAGGCTTTTTATGGACGCGTGAGTTTGAGGTTTATCCACCCTTTGCAGCGACCTTGACCATTTATTTTCCGAATGATGGCATCTTGAAAATCTTAAATGCCTGCTGTCCGGTATCGCCCAATCAAACCCGGCTATTTGTGCCTTTAACCCGGAATTTTGATACCACCGGTGACCTGCAAGCGGTTTACGATTTTAATGCGCAGATTTTTGCCGAAGATCAGGACATGGTGGAAAGCCAGAAACCGGAAGAGCTGCCGCTGGATTTAAGCATGGAAGCCCATTTTGAGGCAGATCGCTCCTCGGCCTTATACCGCCGGATTCTGGCCGAATGGGGCCTAAGTAAACGCTATATCGTGTAGCAAATCTCATTGAATTGAAAGCGAGGAATTGAAAGCGAGCTTAAGCAGGATGACTGGCCTGATTGGATTTAAAGGCTTTATCCAGCACATGCCGGTGAATAAAACGCAGTTTGTCTTTTACCGGCTCGGTCAGTTTAAACGGATAGGCATCATCCAGCCCGATACTACGATTCAGCGCATTCAGATTAAAGGTCAGGGCAATCCAGTTTTCTAGAATATGTTCAATATTCTTGCCGCCAATCGGGCATTCGGTAAAGTACAGATTGGACAGGGTACGGCCGTTACCTTGCACCCGGATTCCGGCAAAATAGGCGGTTTCCAAGGTATCCATCATGTGCAGATAATGCGCCCAGGTTTCAGCCCAGTCTTCCCAGGGATGGGTGGTGGCATAGGTGCTGATATAGCTGTCCTGCCAGTCGGAGGGCGGGCCTTGTTCATAATGGCGTTTGAGCGCCATACCATAATCCTGACGCTCATCACCAAAATAGTAGCGGAATTCATCAACCAGTTCCGGATGGCGGTTTTGCATCACATCAAAATAATAATGGCCGCTTTCATGGCGAAAATGGCCGAGCAGGGTACGGTAGTTTTCTCCCATGGTTACGCGCGTGGTTTCCCGATAAACCACATCGGCTTCAATGGCATTGAGGGTAATCAGACCATTGGCGTGGCCGGTCAGCACCGGTTGGCCTTCCATGGGCATTAAAAATTCATAGCGCAGGCCATAGCGGTCATCTTCAGAACGTTTTGGCCGCGGCATAATATTCATGCGCTGCGCCAGATATAAAAACCGCCGTTTAGCCTGTTCCAGATAACGCCAGTACTGGATATTTTCCGGTTCATCTAAATTGGGGATGGTGTGGGTAAGCTGGCAGGATTCGCAATAGATATTTTCATCATCGACGGGAATCATCCAGTTGCAGACCTGATAGTGACTATAATTAAAACAGGGCTTAAATTTCTGATTACGATAGCTTTCATTCAGGCTGACCCATTCATTGTCGCTATCCTTACGAAAGGTGCCCATATCTTTTTCGGAGGCAACAAAGCCAATGGGCGCCTTGCAATATTCACAAAATGAGGCACCAAAAAAAATCTGCTGATGGCATACCGCACATTCAAAATACTTCATTCTTGATCCTCAGCCTGCAGGATACTTCCATTTATCTAAACATAGATTGAGTCAGGAGGGTATTTGAAACCCGCTATAAAATTGTAGCAGATTTACAAAGTTGCCTGATGCGATCAGTCGCTTAGCCTCATTTTGAGTCGAAAAACCATGTGGATGCAAACGGCAAGCATGTGCCTTGCAGTCATCGCATTCCGGATTAAAAGGAACATAAAAGCTGCAAATAGACAGAATTGGAGATTTATTCAGCAAAGCCACGGTAAATGGATGAAAAATGGTCGAATATGCGCCATGAAAGGAGTAGATTAAACCTTATTCCCGATCATATTTTTCATACTCGCATGGCCAGTACCTGGATTCTTTTTACCCTGATGGCTGCATTTATGCAGGCCTGGCGCAATGCCTTTCAAAAACAGCTCAGCATGACGGTCGACGTTTATGGCGTCACGCTTGCACGCTTTATTTTTGCCTTGCCGTTTGCGGTCGGTTATTTGAGTTTTTTATATCTGCAGCAGCCTGCCGCAACGCCGGTTAGCTTTAGCGGGAAATTCTGGCTGTATATTGCTGTGGCGGCTTTTTGCCAGATTCTGGCCACCATTCTCATGGTGCAGCTGTTCAAGCAGAAAAACTATGCCATTGGGGTCGGACTGGCCAAAAGCGAGGCGATTCTGGCGGCTTTAATTGGCGTGGCACTACTGGGCGAATATTTAAGTCTGCTGGGCTGGGTTGGCGTCGTATTAGGCGGCGTGGCGGTCTTTTTACTCAGTAAAGGGCCGGCCAATACCAAGCTGTCTGTCAGCACGTTGGCGATTGGGGTGGGCAGTGGTCTCAGTTTTGCCATTACCTCACTGCTGGTGCGTGAAGCCAGCTTGGAACTGGAGAATTTACCCTTTTTACATCGTGCCGGCTGGGTATTATGTTTTGTGATCGGGCTGCAATGTATCAGCATGTTGTTGTATTTGGGGCTGTTTAGCCGGCATACCTTACAGGCCATGTGGCAGCGGCTGGGACTGACCTTTAAGGTGAGTATCTGCAGTTTTCTGGCCTCCCTTGGCTGGTTTAGTGCCATGAGTATGCAAACTGTGGCCTTGGTCAAAACTTTGGGACAGATTGAAATTCTATTTAGCTTGCTGATTTCCGCCTTTTTCTTTAAGGAAAAACTGGCCCGAACCGATCATCTGGGCTTGGTACTGGTGGTGATTGCCGCGATGATGGTGATCTGGGCCTAAAGTTAAGGCAAATGGGCAGGGCATCTCAGTAGAATCATCAATCTTTTTAAAAATTGCCTAAAAACAAAAAAAGATAATCCGGAGATTATCTTTTTTAAATGCTTTCAACCGAGCTGGGTTTAACGTTGAATAAACGCCTGTACCGCCTGATTAAAGGCTTCTGGCTGTTCGATATTGGAAATATGCGAAGCATTAATTTCAAACAGTTCAGCATTGGCAATGCGTTGCTGCATAAATTCACCATCGGCTACGGTTGTTACTGGGTCTTGCTGACCAGCAACAATGAATACCGGTACCTGAATGTCTTTTAACTGTTCACGTACATCCGCTTTAGCCAAAGCTTCGCAGCAGCTTGCATAACCCTCAGGGCTGCCAGCTCCCAGGTCGTTTGAAAGAGTCGTTACAGTTGCTGCGTTACTTTGGATAAAGGGTTCGGTAAACCAACGACCGGCCGCCGTTGATGCAATAGGGGTCAAACCTTGTTCACGGACCAGCGCGGCACGATCATGCCAAGCCTGTTCCTGACCAATTTTAGCGGCCGTATTACAGACCACAACATGGCTAAAACGTTCAGGCTTGTTAATTGCCAGCCACTGACCGGTCAAACCACCCATCGAAATCCCACAGAAGGCTGCTTTTTCAATATTTAAATGATCGAGCAGATTCACCACGTCTTGGCCGAGCTGGTCAAGCGTATATGGACCTTGTGGAGCAGAAGATGCGCCGTGACCACGGGTGTCATAGCAAATGACAAAAAAGTCCTGCTGGAAGTGGTCAATTTGCGGTTGCCACATTTTAAAGTTGGTACCTAGCGAGTTAGAAAATACCAGCGCAGGTTTTGCCGCATCACCAAAGGTTTGGTAATTAATTTCAGCATCTTGAGATGTAAATGTTGGCATTGAATCCCTCCCGACCTCCCTTTAAAAAAGGGAGGGGAAATTTAATTTGTGATCGTATCTTTAAACGCGTTCAATAATCAAAGCGATGCCTTGACCGACGCCAATACACATTGAACACAGGCCATATTTGCCGCCAGTGGCTTCCAGCTGGTTCAGGGCAGTGGTGACCAGACGTGCGCCCGACGCACCAAGTGGATGACCCAGTGAAATGGCACCGCCATTCGGGTTCACTTTTGTGGCTCCATCTTCCAGACCAAGGTCACGGGTACACGCCAGTGCTTGAGCAGCAAAAGCTTCGTTTAGCTCAATCACAGCCATCTGCTCTAACGTCAGACCGGTTTGGGCCAACAGTTTTTTAATGGCTGGCGCTGGACCAAAGCCCATAATGCGTGGTTCTACACCGACTACTGTTGCACCAATAATTTTGGCACGTGGTTTTAAGCCGTATTCCGCTACCGCTTCATCAGAGGCAATTAATAATGCTGCTGCACCATCGTTAATACCGGAGGCATTACCGGCAGTCACAGTACCATCGGCTTTGACCACAGGTTTGAGTTTCGCCAGACCTTCTAATGTGGTTGATGCACGTGGATGCTCATCGGTATCGACCACAACCGGTTCGCCTTTACGCTGAGGAATCACTACAGGTACGATTTCATTTTTAAAGAAACCTTTGGCTTGGGCAGCAGCAGTACGTTGCTGGCTTTCAAACGCAAACTTGTCCTGATCTTCACGGTTAATGTTGAACTGTTCTGCCACGTTTTCTGCAGTTTGTGGCATGGTTTCAACACCATACATTTCTTTGAGTTTCGGGTTAATGAAGCGCCAGCCCATGGTGGTGTCTTCAATTTTCTGGCTACGGCCATAGGCAGATTCAGATTTACCCATCACAAATGGCGCACGTGACATGCTTTCTACGCCACCCGCCACAATCAGATGTGCTTCACCGGCTTTAATGGTACGCGCCGCCATGGCAACCGCATCCAGTGATGAACCACATAAACGGTTTAAAGTTGTTGCAGGCACCTGATGCGGTACGCCAGCTAATAGCGCAGACATACGACCCACGTTACGGTTGTCTTCGCCGGCCTGGTTGGCACAGCCGTAAATCACGTCATCTACTTTTTCCCAGTTAACACTTGGGTTACGCTCCATCAGCGCCTGAATTGGAATGGCACCCAGGTCATCTGCACGTACAGGAGCAAGTCCACCTGCGTAGCGACCGAATGGGGTGCGAATAGCATCGATGATATATGCGTTTTTCATTTTTTCTGTTTCCTAAATTCTTTTTTAATCCCCCTAAATCCCCCTTTAAAAAAGGCGGACTTTTCCTCCCTTGCTTGCGCTGAGTTTTTAAAGCCGTGCTTTAAAACTCGCTCAGGGAGGTTGGGAGGGATTACTTAACCCTGTGTCGCATCAATCAGCTTCGCACCGGTCAGGGATTGCAGCTCTTCAAATGACAGACCGTCAACTTTCTCAATCACTTTCATGCCTTCAGCAGTCACATCAATCACGCACAGGTCGGTATAAATACGATCTACACATTTCAGGCCAGTTGCTGGATAGCTCAGCTCCGCTACAATTTTCGGCTCGCCTTTTTTAGTCACGTGATCCGTGGTGATAAAGACTTTCTTGGCACCAACTGCAAGGTCCATTGCACCACCCACCGCAGGAATTGCATCCGGGGCACCAGTATGCCAGTTGGCCAGGTCACCATTTTCTGCAATCTGGAAGGCACCCAATACAGCGATGTCTAAGTGACCGCCACGCATCATCGCGAAAGAATCCCCATGATGGAAGAAACAGCCACCGGTTAGCATAGTTACATATTCTTTACCGGCATTGATCAGTTCCGGATCTTCTTCACCTGGCGCAGGTTTTGGACCAAAGGCCAATAAACCGTTTTCAGAATGCAGGAATACATCTTTATCTGCAGGCAGGTAGTTTGAAATTTTGGTTGGCAGGCCAATCCCGAGGTTGACATAGGCACCATCTGGAATGTCTTGGGCAACGCGTTCAGCAATCTGGTCACGTGTTAATTTGGTATAGCTCATCGTGTTCTCCTTCACGTATTTATGCTGATTGTTCAGGCTGTTTGGCAGCAACTGACACCACATGCTGTACAAAAATACCCGGAGTGATGATGTGCTCAGGATCAAGCTCACCCAGTTCAACCACTTCAGCGACCTGTGCAATGGTAACATCTGCCGCCATGGCCATAATCGGGCCAAAGTTACGTGCCGATTTACGGTACACCAGGTTGCCCCAACGGTCGCCTTTGTAGGCTTTAATTAAAGCGAAATCGGCTTTAATCGGGTTTTCCAGAACGAAGTCTTTGCCTTCGTAATTTAAGGTCGGTTTACCTTCAGCCAGTAAAGTACCAAAGCCAGTTGGGGTGTAGATTGGGCCTAAACCCATACCTGCAGCCTGAATACGGCAAGCCAGGTTACCTTGCGGCACCAGTTCCAGCTCGATTTTGCCAGCACGATACAGTTCATCAAAAATATAAGAGTCAGACTGACGAGGGAACGAGCAGATGATTTTACGTACAGCGCCTGCTTTGAGTAATTTGGCCAAACCGTAGTCGCCATTACCGGCATTGTTATTGACGATGACCAAATCCTTGATGCCCAGTTCAATCAGGCCATCAATCAGTTCAGCAGGCTGACCTGCTGTACCGAAACCACCAATCATGATGGTTGAACCATCTTTAATTTGAGAGAGCACATCTTTTAAAGATGCTGAGCTTTTATCAATCATAGTTGTTTCCTAGTCAAACAAACTTCATTGACCCGTGCTTTTGCTTGGGCTTGAAGGTGAGGTCAGTGCTGATAAACCGGTTCTGCTTAAAATGACATGAGCCAGAATACCCAGACAAATTCCCCAAAAAACTGAGCTGAGACCTAAAAACTGCATACCCGATGCAGTTGCCAGGAAGGTAATAAGTGCTGCGTCACGCTGGTTTTCCTGATGCATGGCGGCATTTAAATTGATGCCAATGGCCCCCAGAAGTGCCAGACCGGCCAATGCAGCCACCAGTTCTTTTGGGAGCAGGCTAAACAGCATGACAATGCTGCCGGCAAATAAACCGCCTAAAATGTAGAACAGGCCGTTGGCAATCCCGGCGATATAGCGTTTTTCTTTCAGTTCATGCGCGTCTTTGCCCATACACAGCGCGGCGGTAATTGAGGCCAGGACAATAGTGATCCCGCCAACGCACGCCACCGCCAGCGAAGCGATACTGGTGGTGGTAATAATGGGTTTAGCCGGCGTGTCGTAGCCACTGAGCTTTAAAATGGCCATCCCCGGTAGAAACTGACCAGACAGGCTGACTAAAATCAGCGGTAAGGCCAGGTTAAGGGTCGAGTTCCAGGTCCATTCCGGCGCAATAAACTGCGGCACTGCCAGGCTAAAACTCATTTCGACCGGATTCATGGTGCCGAGCAACAGGCTCAGGCCAATTCCGGTCAATAGTACATACAGCATGGCATAGCGCGGACTAAAACGTTTGGCCAGTAAGAACACCAGCAACATGCCAAATACAATAAACGGCATGTTGTTACTGGCGGTAAACAGACCAAAGCCAAACTGGCACAAAATGCCGGCCATCATGCCTGCTGCAACCGCTTGCGGAATTAAGGCCAGCAATTTGTCGAAATAACCGGTAATCCCAATAATGAAAATCACCACGGCTGAGGTGATGTAGGCTGCAACGGCTTCGTTCAGGGAAATATCAGGAAAGAGGGTGACCAGCAAGGCCGTTCCGGGTGCCGACCAGGCGGTAACCACCGGAACTTTGAATTTAATTGAAAGGAAGATACCGGCAACGGCTGCGCCAATAGAAATGCCCCAAATCCATGAAATCATCATGGCATTGGACACTTGAGCCTGTTGGGCTGCCTGGAAGAAGATGATTAAAGGACCGGCATAGGAAATCAGTACAGCTAAAAATCCTGCAACTGTGGCTGATAGGGACCAGTCTTTTCTTAAGGTATCTAACAGGTGACTCATTGTTTGCCTCCGTGCAAGTCTGGCAATGATCCTGTACAAAAAAAGATGATCAGGTTAACCCTGATCACCACCGCCGACAGGAACAACTGTGCCTGTCACATATGACGCATCGTCAGATGCCAGGAATAAAATGGCATTGACTTGTTCTTGAATGGTGCCGTAACGGCCAAGGAAGGTACGATCAATGGTCTGATCAACCACTTCCTGCATCCATGCCTGTTCTTGTTCAGACAATGGGGCAGTGTTACGTGGCACTTTACGTGGTGGCGCTTCAGTTCCACCGGTTGCCACGGCATTAACACGAATACCATCTTTCGCATGTGCAAAAGCCAGCGATTTGGTCAGGGCATTGATGCCGCCTTTAGAGGCAGAGTAAGGAATACGGTTAATACCACAGGTGGCAATAGATGAAACGTTTACAATGGTGCCTTTCTGGTTTTTCAGCATTTCCGGCAATACTGCGCGGCAGCACCACATGGTTGGGAACAGTGAACGGTTCACTTCCTTGATAATTTCTTCTTCAGAAAATTCCTGGAAAGGTTTCATCCAGATGGCACCGCCGACGTTGTTGATTAAGATATCAACGCCGCCGTAAGTGTCGATGGCTTTGGCAACCACTGACTGCGCGCCAGCATAGGTTTCCAGGTCAGCATTAATGGTGACCGCATCACCACCGGCGGCCTGAATCTCTGCCAGCACTTCTGCGACATATTCAGAACGGTCGGCCATGACCACCTGGGCGCCTTCGGCTGCCACTTGCAGGGCAACCCCGCGACCGATGCCTTGGGCAGCACCAGTCACAATCACCACTTTATTTAAAAATCTTTGACGATCAGACATTGCGGGATTACTCGATTTTTAGTTAGCAGAGAATTTTTCAAACAGGAAGCTTGCAGGTTTAACGCCTTCAGCATCTAACCAGCCGCGAACCGCTTCTACCATTGGTACTGGACCACATAGGTATACATCAACATCGCCGCCATTTAGCCATTCGTTTTCGATATGACCGGTCACATAGCCTTTACGCTCATGTGCCGATTCAGGGTTAGCAACCACTGTACGGTATTCGAACCACGGGAATTTTTCTTGCAGTTCGTTCAGTTTTTCCAGCGCAACCAGGTCAAAGTCATTGGTTACACCAAATACCAGACGCACCGGCTGATCTGAACCTTTTTCTTCCAGTACTTGCAGCATTGACATGAACGGAGCAATACCTGTACCACCCGCAAGCATCAGTACCGGGCGCACCACGTTACGTAAGTAGAAGCTACCAAATGGACCGGTAAAGGTCATTTTGTCGCCAGCTTTGGCATTTTTGCTTAAGAATTCGCTCATTTTACCGTTCGGTACGTTACGTACCACAAAGCCGGTTAAACGGTTGCCTGGTTTAGAGCTGAATGAATAAGAACGGGTTTCAGTTGTACCTGGAATACCCACGTTCACATATTGACCAGCAAGGAAGTGAATGTCTGGTTGACCTTCATCTAACTGAATATCAAAGGTAATGGTCGAGTCAGACAGGTTTTCGACACGCGCCAAAGTACCCTGGAATGCGTGAATTTCAGTTTTACATACTTCCGAAGAAGCTTGGATCTGAAATACGGCGTCTGAGGTCGGTTTACATTGGCAAGCAAGAATGTAGCCTTCAGCAGCTTCTTCTGGGGTTAATGCATCTTCAATATAAGTTTCTTCAGGCATGTCAAATGAACCTGATTCACAAAACGCACGACACGTTCCACAAGCACCATCACGGCAGTCCAAAGGAATATTGATCTTTTGACGGTAAGCTGCATCAGACAGGGTCTCGCCTTGGGCAACAGAAATAAAACGTGTAACGCCATCTTCAAATTGAAGTGCAACATTGTGGTTTGACATGACTGAATATCCTATATAAATCTTTGTAACTGGACCTTTCAGCCAATTTTCCATCTGGCTGAAAGGTTTTACCTGGCTGTAATAAAAACAGTCTTAAAGGTGATAGATGTCGATAACCTGATTGATGTAATCATTTTTCAGTACCACGTATTTGCTTAAAATTTGTGGTTTATCGCCTGAAAAATCGATTTCATAACGTGACATACCGAAGTAGCTGTAGCTGTTTTTGTAACGGAAACTCAAGGTATTCCAGTTAAAACGTACAGTGACCTTGTCGCCATCACGTTCAACAAGTTCAATATTGCTGATGTTATGGCTGGTACGTGTATCCGGCATGGTGGCAGATGAACGTTCAGTCTTGATACGGAACACACGGTCTTCTAAACCTTGACGGTCTGGATAGTAAATCAACGAGATTTCAGACTGTGGATCTGTAATCAGTTTGTCGTCGTCATCCCAGGCTGGCATCCAGAAAGACGCAGTAGGGGCATAACACGTCAACCAGTCATCCCATTGTTCATCATCTAAAAAGCGGGCTTCCTGATACAGGAACTGCGCAATATTTTCTAAAGTGATGTCGCTCATGCGTTTTCTCCTTCAGTAGATGCTGCAATTTCTTTTTCAGTCGCGATGCCTTTTTTGATCAGTTCTAGCCAGTACTGGTGCTGAGCCAGGTATAGACCTTCATCTTCAGTTTTAATACCAGACAGTTTTGGTTTTAAACCAATTTCGTTGGCTGCATCGTCCGGGCCTTGGATCCAGTGCTTAGAACCACGGCACATGTCATTCCATTCCAGCGCGATACCTGCGTAACCTGCCTGACAAGCTCGGAATTCTTCAAGATCGTCTGGTGTCGCCATACCTGAAGCATTAAAGAAATCTTCATACTGACGGATACGACGAGTACGTGCTTCAGGCTCTTCGCCTACAGGCGCGATACAGTAAATCGTCACTTCAGTCTTATCGACAGAAATCGGGCGTAAGACACGGATTTGTGAACCGAACTGATCCATGAAGTAAACGTTTGGATAGATACACAAGTTACGTGAACGTTCGATCATCCACTTCGCCATAGCTTCGCCATATTGCGCAGTGTATTCATCTTTCTTGGCAAAGTTAGGACGGTCTTCCGGGTTAGCCCATTGCGTCCAAAGCAGCATATGACCGTGTTCAAAGCCGTAAGAACCACCGCCTTGCTTGCCCCATGAACCTGCGCTCATAGCACGGATGTTATCGCCAGCTTCTTTTTCTTTACGTTGCTGAGTCGTTGCAGCATAGTTCCAGTGTACTGCAGACACGTGATAACCATCGGCACCGTTTTCAGCAGTCAACTTCCAGTTACCTTCATAGGTATAAGTCGAAGAACCACGTAAAACTTCCAGGCCTTGCTCAGACTGACCCACGATCATGTCAATAATCTTGGTCGCTTCGCCCAGGTATTCTTCCAGAGAAGGAACATCCGGATTCAAGCTGCCGAACAGGAAACCTTTATAGTTTTCAAAACGGGCAACCTTTTTCAGGTCATGTGAACCGTCTTTGTTAAAGCAGTCTGAATAACCCGCTTCAGCCGGATCTTTGACTTTTAATAACTTACCTGAGTTATTAAATGTCCAGCCATGGAATGGGCAAGTATAAGTTGCTTTATTGCCTTTCTTGTTACGGCACAATTGTGCACCGCGATGCGAACAGGCATTGATCATGGCATTCAGTTCACCTTGACGGTTACGTGCAATGATGATCGGCTGACGACCAATATAGGTAGTATAGAAGTCGTTATTGTTTGGAATCTGGCTTTCATGTGCAAGATAAACCCAGTTGCCTTCAAAGATGTATTTCATCTCTAGGTCAAACAGAGCTTGGTCTGTGAATACAGACCGGTGAAGTTTAAATTCACCAGATTCAAAATCGTCAACTAGAAGCTCATCAATACGATCAAGATGACTGGTGTTAATTACAGGAATACGAGGCATGTCCGTTCTCCGACTTTCCAAGGAGGGGAAGTCATCGGGATGAATCTAATGATTACACCCCGAATCCATTTTGCATTAAGCGCTTGCGCGGCGACGATCAACTTCAGTAGAAGGTGCGTCTGCTTTTTCTTTCACAAGTTCAATATCAAATTGAATATGTTTGAAAGGACCTTTCAAACCACGTTTTGCAATTTCAGCTTCATCAGTTACGTCAACCGCAGTTGCAACCAGGCCTTCACGGGTAGCGAATGCAAAGTCATCCCACAGGTACTGGTCGCCTTCGATGTTGAACTGAGTTGTCAGCTTGCGGTAACCCGGTGCAGAAACGAAGTAATGCACGTGTGATGGACGGTTACCGTGACGGCCTAACTTGTCCAGTACGAACTGAGTAGTACCTTCTGGTGGGCAGCCATAACCAACTGGCATTGTAGTTAGTGCCACATACTTACCATCCTGGTCAGTGAAAATAGAGCGACGCAGGTTGAAGTCAGACTGTGACTTATCAAAGAATGAGTAGTTACCCAAGCTGTTGGCGTGCCAAACTTCAACTTTAGCGCCTTCAATAATATTGCCTTCGGTATCAGTTACAGTACCTTCGATGATTAGAGTCGGGATTTTGCCTTCTTCAGAACCATCATCCATACGTGCAAAGCCAACTGATTCAGGTGCGCCTGCTACATAAAGTGGGCCTTCAATGGTACGTGGTGTACCACCGGTGATGCCTGCTTTAGCATCAGCTTCATCTGCACGCAAGTCCAGGAAGTGCTCTAGACCCAAGCCTGCAGCTAATAGACCTAGCTCATTTGCTTGGCCCGCATCAGTAAAGTATTCCAGACCTTTCCAAAGCTCAGTTTGAGAAATATCAAGATCTTCAATCGCCTGGAACAGGTCACCTAACAAGCGCACAACAATCTGTTGTACACGCTCATCTACAGGACCAGTCGCAGTATCGACGTTCATTTTCTTAACTAACGCATCAATTTCTTGGCGGTTCATACTATTGCTCCTAAAAGTATGTCTTGCATATTTTAGTGGCGCATCTTTAGCTTTATTGGCTGGCTAAATTTGGCTGGCCACAATCCTTGTTTATTTACCCTTTGGATTTCTAAAGTCGCTACTACGATAGCGGCTTTAAATTCTAAAAATACCGATATGAACTGTGAATCAGGTGTCATCATCACGGACAGAAGATGGGTGGCGGTTAAGCGCCATCACTTCAATATTCATGTATGGATACAACGGCAGACCTTGCAGCAGGTTGTGCAGTTCGTCGTTGCTTTCAACATCAAAAATACTGATGTTTGAATACTGGCCTGTAATGCGCCAAATATGACGCCATTTACCTTGGCGCTGTAATTCCTGCGAATATGCTTTTTCAACGGCTTTAATTTCATTAGCGCGTTCAGCTGGCATATCGAGTGGAATATTGACATCCATGCGTACGTGGAAAAGCATGTCTAGCTCCTTTATTGACGACGTAAGCGGTCAAGCTTGTCTTCATCCAGTTCAATACCTAAACCGGCAGCAGTAGGTAACACCAATTCAAAGTTTTGATATTGCAATGGTGTTTTTAAAATTTCTTCCGTCAGTAGCAATGGACCAAACAGTTCGGTGCCGTAAGCCAGGCCTTCAAAAGTCGAGAACACATGCGCTGAAGCAATGGTTCCCACCGGGCCTTCCAGCATGGTGCCGCCGTACAGGTCGATATTGGCCAGCTTGGCAATCTTGCCAACCTCACATCCTTCGATTAGACCACCAGATTGTGCAACTTTCACTGCGAAAGCTGATGCGCCATTGTTACGAGCAATCTGGTAAGCGCTGTTTGGACCCATTAACGATTCGTCTGCCATAATGGCAATATCGAAACGGCGGGTGAGGCGACGCATCGCATCGAGGTTTTCAATTCCGCATGGCTGTTCAATCAGGTCAACACCGCCATCTTGCAGCAGCTGAATACCTTTAATGGCTTCAAGCTCTGACCAGGCACGGTTTACGTCAACACGAATGGAAACGTCTTTGCCTAATGCTTTTTTGATTGCCAGCACGTGTTCAACATCTTCTTCAACCGGACGAGAGCCGATTTTTAGCTTGAACACATTGTGACGTTTGATTTCAATCATCTTCTGCGCTTCAGAGATGTCTTTTTCAGTATTGCCTGAAGCCAATACCCAAAGCACAGGAACGCTGTCACGTAAACGGCCACCAAGAATTTCACTCAGTGGTAAACCGAGACGCTGTGCCTGAATATCCAGTAAAGCAGTCTGGATGGCACATTTGGCAAAACGGTTGCCGTTAATATTCTTTTTCAGGGCGCGCATGGTTTGTGCAAAGTTCAAACCTGCCAATGTTTTTAGTAAAGGTGCGAAGTAAGTATCAATATTGGTTTTTACGCTTTCTGGGCTTTCTTCACCGTAGCCTAATCCACCAATTGTGGTTGCTTCGCCCCAGCCCACAAAACCATCGTCTGTGGAGATCTTTACCAATACCAGGGTTTGCGTCTGCATTGTCGCCACCGCCATTTTGTGTGGACGAATGGTCGGAATCTCGACAAGCATGGTTTCAATGGATTTATACATCACTTTACTCTTCGCAATCTTGCGTTGTGTATCTGATGTGATATACCTTAAAAGAATAGAAACACACTGTCGAAGATCATTTTGGCATTTTATTATATTATAAAGGTATGGAAAGGGTATGGAACTTAGACATCTCAGATACTTTGTTGCTGTGGTAGAAGAACAGAGTTTTACCAAAGCAGCTGAAAAACTGTTTATTGCGCAACCACCTTTAAGCCGTCAGATCCAAAATCTGGAAAGTGAGCTTGGAATTCAGCTATTTGAGCGCGGTAGCCGCCCATTACAGACCACTCCGGCAGGCCAATTTTTCTATCAGCATGCCGTAAAACTTTTGTCTAATGCGGAAGAGATCAAAACCATGACCAAGCGGGTGGGAATGGTCGAGAAAACCGTGACCATTGGTTTTGTGGGCTCTTTACTTTATGGTTTACTCCCCAGAATAGTCTATTTATTCCGCCAACAACATCCTAATTTAAAGATAGAACTGGTTGAAATGACCACCACCAACCAGATTCAGGCCTTAAAGGAAGGTCGTATAGATGTCGGATTTGGCCGTTTACGCATTTCCGATCCGGCCATTCGACGTATTTTATTACGTGAAGAACCGCTCATGGTGGCAGTGCATGACAGTCATATATTTGCAACAAAGCGGCAGGGTATATACCTTTCAGATATTGTCGAAGAAAATATTTTTCTCTATCCAAACCATCCCAAACCGAATTTTTCGACCCAGGTGCGCGGACTGTTTTCCGAATACAGTCTGGAGCCACGCAGTTTAAAAGAAGTGCGTGAAATTCAGCTGGCTTTGGGGCTGGTGGCTGCTGGTGAAGGCATGTGCATAGTCCCGGAAAGCGCGCGTACCATACAGTTGCCGCATTTGAACTATATTCCTTTACTCGATGATGCTGCTAAAAGCCCGATTTTCCTAGCGATTCGCAGTATGGATGAAAGCGAAGATATCCGCTCGCTGTTTGACAGTATTTATCAGGTCTATGATCTGGAAGCGATTAAATATGATCGTACTGTAATTTAAGGGCGTTGAAGTTTAGCTCTTTCCATCCTTTATATAGATAAAGTTGCAACAGGTCTGAACGGCGCGCTTTTGTTCAGAACTTTTTTTATGTTTCACAGCTTAAAAATAAACCTTAATTTATATTTCTTACATAAAGATAGATTGTTTAAAACATAAACAATTGTTTATAAAACTAATTTTTTCGCCTAACTTTTTAGGTATGAATATATATGCAATCGGTTTTGGACAAAAATAACGCATTGGGTCATTGTTTACAAAAATTGGGACGGTTTCACAAGCAGGAGGCTTATCGTGAATACAACAGATTCAGTAAACATCAATACGGTGGTTGATAACGCGAAATTTACGCCATTTCACTGGGGTGTACTTTTATGGTGTTTATTAATTATTATCTTCGACGGCTATGACCTGGTTATTTACGGGGTGGCTTTACCACTATTGATGCAGGAATGGTCACTTGGTGCGGTAGAGGCAGGGTTATTGGCCAGTACCGCGCTGTTCGGGATGATGTTCGGTGCCATGAGTTTCGGAACGCTCTCCGATAAACTGGGCCGGAAAAAGACCATTATGATCTGTGTGGCCATTTTCAGTGGCTTTACCTTCCTAGGCGCTTTTGCCAGTAACCCGATTGAGTTTGGTATTTTACGTTTCCTTGCCGGTTTAGGTATTGGCGGCGTGATGCCAAACGTGGTGGCACTGATGACTGAATACGCACCAAAACGGATTCGGAGTACTCTGGTTGCCGTGATGTTCAGTGGCTATGCTATTGGCGGGATGACCTCTGCCTTATTAGGTGCATGGCTGGTGGCAGATTATGGCTGGAAAATCATGTTCTACCTAGCCGGTACACCATTATTGCTGTTACCGCTGTTGTGGAAATTCTTGCCAGAATCACTGATGTTCCTCACCAAAAAAGGTGAAACAGAACAGGTCCGCACCTTTGTACAGAAAATTGCTCCAGAACAGAATATTGCGCCAAATACCCAGTTTGTGCTGAATGAAGTGATGGCCGGTGATGAAGCTCCATTACGCGCACTGTTCCAGCAAGGCCGTACTTTCAGTACCTTAATGTTCTGGGTTGCGTTCTTCATGTGCCTGTTAATGGTTTATGCATTAGGCAGCTGGTTACCAAAACTGATGATTCAGGCCGGTTATTCACTCGGTGCAAGTATGCTGTTCCTGTTCGCGCTGAATATTGGCGGTATGGTCGGTGCAATTGGTGGTGGTGCCTTGTCAGATCGTTTCCATCTGAAACCGGTATTGACCATTATGTTCACCGTGGGGGCAATTGCGCTAATCCTGCTTGGCTTTAACAGTCCACAGCCAGTGCTGTATACCTTAATTGCTATTGCCGGTGCAGCCACCATTGGGTCACAAATTTTACTATATACTTTCGTCGCACAGTTTTACCCGACTACAGTACGTTCAACAGGTATGGGTTGGGCCTCTGGAATTGGTCGGATCGGCGCGATTGTCGGGCCTGTGCTGACCGGTGCACTGCTGACTTTAAACCTGCCACACCAGATGAATTTCATGATGATTGCCATCCCTGGTCTAATTGCAGCCGTAGCGATCTTTATGGTAAATCTGAAAGTCTCGGTAGATGGTGCCAAAGCCAAGCAGGAAAGCTTCGCCAACAGCAATGTCAAAGCAGTCAAAAGCTCTGCACATTAATCTCTGAGCAAACCGCTAGCTTGAGCTCTTCAGGCTAGCCAAACTTTAAAACAATGAAACTTTGTCAGGAACGACAAAAACGGATAGTCACAGGATAAGTGTGCCCATGAAAACAATGATGATCAAACCTTTAGTAATTGCTGTCGGTTTAACAATGAGTGTAATGGCCAATGCGCAAAGCAGCCAGGAAGTTGAGCAGCTCCGTCAGGAAGTGCAACAACTGAAAGCACTTGTTCATCAATATGTTCAACAAAATCAAACGGTTCAAGCGAATTTAAACCAACTTGCCAATACTGCGGTACAACCACCTGTTGCACAAAAGGCCAGCGCTGAAAAGCGCGGCTTGGGTATGACGCTGGGTAATGCTGAATTTAACCTGTATGGAAACGTCCGTATGGATGGTTCTTATCAGATTGAAGGCGGCGCCAAAGACATGCCTTACAACCAGATTAATGGGGTCGCGCTGGAAGACAATGCAGAGAATAGCGACCGCTTCAGATCAACGCTGGCAGCAACCCGCTTAGGTTTAGACTTTAAAACCCAAGTGGGTGCAGAAGATGTCAAAGTTAAGCTGGAAGTCGACTTCCTGGGCGGTAATTTAGACAGCCTGCGTATTCGCCATGCGTATTTAACCTATGCCGACTGGTTAATTGGTCAAACCTGGTCTAACTTTGCGGTACCGGATTATATGCCGGAAACAGTCGATGCTTTGGCCTATGCCGGTGGTGCAGTTAAACGTACCCCGCAAGTACGTTATACCGCGAAATTCAGCCCGCAAACCAATCTGGTGGTGGCTGCTGAAGATCCAAAAGATAACAGCATCACCCAGCGTTTACCGGCTTTAACTGCGCGCTTAAATCATCAGTTCGCCGATAACATGAGCGTGAGCGCACGTGCCATGGGCCATGAAAAACGTATCAATTCTGATGAAGAAATGGCATGGGGCGTTGGCTTGGGCGCTAAATATTATGTGACCCCAAGCACGACTTTAAAAGCAGACTATTACCATGTGAAGGGTGATAGCAGCTTTGTATCATTTGCCAATAAAGGTGTTGCTGTAACCAACCTTGATGACAAAGGTGCGATTACTGCAACGAGCGCTATCGCAGCCCAAAGCGAGTTTGATTCGATTACTGTCGGTCTGACCCAGAAGTTTAATGAAAAACTGCGCGGCACAGTGGGTTATGGCTATATGAGCTTTGATCAGGATGCTGATTATCTGGCAGCGACTCCAGCAGATAAACGAACTGGCGTTAACAAAGACTTATGGCAGGCATGGGCCAATGTCTTCTATAGCCCGATCAAGCCAGTTAGCTTAGGTCTGGAATATGTCTATGGTGAGCGTGAAGCAGTAGTTCCTGCGGCCAATGGCAGCAAAACAGGTGAAGACAACCGTATTAATATGGTGGCCATCTATAACTTCTAATTACACGCTATAGATTAAAAAAGCCAGAAGGACACTTCTGGCTTTTTTGTTTTTAGACTTTTTTGGACTTAAGTCTAATGTGGGGGCAATTACAGCAAAAATATCAGGCATTTTCACCGAGTCTGACAAAAGCATACGACATTTTCATGAAAAATCCTGTGCCTGCACAAAAGCAAATCAGAACAATAAAACTTCTCTCATCGAAGTCGGGACCGAAAAAGTGCAGAATCTTGTCAGACAAAACCAGCTAAAACCTAAGGAAAAGACAAGTTTTGTCCTGCATTCACATGGAATCGAGATCATGAATCTATATAGTGGGCATGAACATTAAAAAAAGAACATCCGTTCACTGAAAAAATCATGAGGCCGCTATGAGCACTTCTGTAGAGTATAAACCCGAGTGGATTCGAGAAGATTTTATTGATTTTATTGCAGAAAAAATAAATCCGGTCTGGGCATTGAAAAAAGTCAAAGCCTGCATTGTTGAAATTCAGGCATTAAGTCCAGACTTTTATAAAATTCATTTACGTCCCAACCAGAATTTTCAGGCACAGCGTTTTCAGGCCGGACAAAGTATTCTGGTCACGCTGGCGATGAATGGGGTCCGCCAGCAGCGCAGCTATTCAATAGTGACTTTGCTCGATAACGGCGATGTGATTCTAGCCATCAAACGGCAAGGCAAAATGTCCAATGCCTTGACCCGGTTACCGGCAGGGGCTGTGGTGGAGCTGTCCCAGCCGCAGGGCAATTTTGTGCTGCCGGCACCAGTTCCATCTTTATGTTTTATTGCATCGGGCAGTGGGATTACCGCGATTTATTCCTTATTACAAAAAGCCGTGGTCAGCTCGACCCAGCCGATAGACCTGTTGTATTTCACCCGCGATGATGCCTTCCATGCCGAAATTAAAACCCTGGCGCTGATGTATCCGCATTTTAAATATCATCACTTTAATACCGTAGAACAGCGTCAGCATTTGTCTTTGAGCTTACTGCAAAACACGGTTGAGTAACTGGATGAACGACATATTTATGCCTGTGGTTCAGCCTCGATGATGCAGGCCGCCCAGCAGATTTGTCAGCAGCTGGATTTAAGCGAGCAGTTTCATTCCGAGTATTTTCAAATGACCGCAGATGCAACTCTGGAGGCGCAGCCGGTGCAATTCTTGCGCTCGCAGCAGGATTTTCAGGCCAACAGCAATTTGCTGGACAGTGCCGAAGCCGCCGGGCTAAGACCGGCCCATGGCTGTCGTATGGGAATCTGCAATACCTGCTCCTGTACCAAAGTCAGTGGCAGCGTGCGTAATCTGCTGACCGGTGAAATTGACCATAACCATAATACCCAAATCAGACTTTGCGTGACGCAGGCAATCAGTCCTGTCGTGATTAACTTATAATCTGGAGGGAACATCACATGAATATGCCTGCCGCGTTACATCCAAACAGCAAGTCAAAATATTTAACCGAGGTCCAGATTCAGGAATTTGGTGCCAAAGTCGAAGCCATCCGCCGTGAAGTCATGGACGATCTGGGCGAGAAAGATGCCCAGTATATTTATAAAATCCGTAATTTTGTCCGCTATAGTGAAATTGCCTCACGTGGGATGCTGATGTTTGGTGGCTGGATTCCACCAGTATGGTTATTGGGGACTGGTTTACTGGGATTATCCAAAATTGTTGAAAATATGGAGCTGGGTCACAACGTCATGCATGGCCAGTTTGACTGGATGAATGATCCGACCCTGAACGGTGCCAGCTATGACTGGGACACCATTGCCACCGGAGACGACTGGAAATATACCCATAACTATATTCATCACACCTATACCAATATTGTCGACAAAGACCACGATGTCGGCTATGGCTTGCTACGGGTTAGCGAAGCACAAAAATGGGAACCGCGTTTTTTGATGAATATTCCGCTGGCCATTCAGCTGATGGTATTTTTTGAATGGTATGTGGGGCTGCAACGTCTGCATTTAGAAGATGTACTGGTTTATAAAACCAAAACCTGGAAACAGGTCTGGGATGAAGCGGCCGGTTTAAGAAAGAAAATGCGCCGTCAGGTGGTCAAAGATTATGTCTTTTTCCCGCTGCTTGCCGGGCCAAATGCCATTCCGGTTTTTGCCGGCAATGCTGTCGCCAATGTGATTCGCAGCCTGTGGGCATCCGCGGTGATCTTTAACGGCCATTTCACTGAAGATGCGGAAAATTTTGAAGCCGACAACACCGAAAATGAAAGCCGGGCTGAATGGTATATCCGCCAGATTCGCGGTTCGAGTAATTTTAGTGGCACCCAGTGGCTGCATATTTTAAGTGGAAATTTAAGCCATCAGATTGAACACCATTTATTTCCGGATATGCCGGCCAACCGTTATGCCGAAGTGGCACCAAAAATCAAGGCGCTATGTGCAGAATATGGTATTCATTATAATGAAGCCAATTTTATCCAGCAGTTTTCCAGTGTCTGGGTGCGTCTGGCCAAGTGTTCGGTGCCAAATCACTGGCAGGACAAAATCGGGCAGGGCGGTCACCTGATTCGTACCTGTCTGGCCCAGCTGAAAGCCAAATTCCAGTAACAGCAGATTTTAGCCAGCTTTTATAAGACCAGAAGATAAGATGTCTTCTGGTCTTTTTTATTTTGCATAACTGCTGCATTTTTTACTCAAGACTCAAACTTGAGTGTAACAGCGCTACAGGAGCATGAGCTATTTTTACAGAAAAAACGCCCGGTCTTGCCGATTATGTAACTGAATTATCTTTATAAGTTTCTGATATATCTGCGCTTTATTTTTGAGCAGCTGGCAAGTTAACGTGGTTTAACAAAACTGAACTATGGTGATTTTGGCGAATCTCCTAAGCTGGTTTGAGTGAAAAATAATGGAAAATAACAAGATGTCAGTTGTCTCTCAGAACAGTTATCGCCCTTTAAAACTCGAACGACAAAAAAGCTATCGGGAGCTGTTTCATTTCTTTCTGGATGAAAGCACGCCAGCACCAGAAAAAGAAAAGCTCTCGGCCCAGCTTTTACAGCGCGAGCTTCACCAGATAGATTCCCCATCTATTCCTTTACCCGATGAGCCAGTCCAGATCAAAGACTGGCTTTTTCAGCAGAATATGCAGAATTGTGAACGCTATCAACAGTATTTAAGCCGGCGTCAGGCTGGTGGTCAGCGTGAATATTTTCAGCATGTAGCAGCAGCCTATGACTTTCTGGTGAAAGTCGCGCCAGTCAAATATGTTGATGGTTCCTGGCTGTATAGCACCTTAAAACATTGGCCTGATCCAAATTTTCAGCATCTGATCATGATTTATCTGGAAGAGCTGGGCCTCGGTTCAGCCAAAGCCAATCACGTGTCGATGTATCAGCAATTGCTGAGCAGTCTGAATCTGCAAGATCTGGTCGAAGGACTGGAAGATGAATACTATTATCAGCCCGTGGTACAACTGGCGCTGGCCTATGCGCCGCAGCAATATCTGCCGGAAGTGATTGGTTTTAATTTAGGCTATGAACAGTTGCCGTTGCATTTGCTGATCAGTAATTATGAACTGGCTGAACTGGGGCTGGATCATCAGTATTTTAATGTGCACATTACCATTGATAACCTGGACAATGGTCACGCGCATCGTTCAGTCGCCGCACTGGAATATGGCTATAGTCAGGCCGCCAATAAAACAGAGTTTATTGACAAACTGAAACGCGGCTATGCTCTGAATGATGTTGGCCTAGGCTCGACTGAAATTATTAAAAACAGTGATTTAACCCCGCTGATTGAAAAGATTTTCAAGAAAAAAGCTGTGGTCGGCAAGTTGATTCATAATAACCGTTGCCGCTTTGCTCAAGCATCGGTGAATGAATGGCTCAGCAATGACCAGAAAGTGGTTGAGTTCCTTCAGGTGTTACAGGATAAACAGTGGATTAAACGCGGCCAGCATCCGAGTGAAAGCCGCTTCTGGCAGCTGATTCACAATGAAGAAGGTAAAATGTTTGGGGTGTTTTCAGTCGCTGAACAGCAGATTATTTATGACTGGATTGCCCAAGCCTATACCGAACGCCGTGCGCCGTTTAAGGCAGTAACCCCGGTGCAGCAGGTCGATGATTATATTGTCGATTATTTCAATTCCAGCGAACAGCAGGCCTTGCAGCAACAACTGAAGCTGGCGCGTAACGCGGAAGAAAAAATCAATCTGCTATTGCCTTACTTGGCGCCGCATCAGCATCATAATCCCACTGGTTTATGGGCCACGCGTCAACTGACCCAGTTTTTATTCCCGCAGGCGCTGCAGCAGATTCAATAAAATCTGATGATCTACTTGTCATCACCTAACAAAATGCCAATCCTAAGGATTGGCATTTTTATAGAAGTTTAAAAGGGTTCCAGCAGAACAGAAGGGCATTTAGTGGGATTTCTTTTTACCGCCGCCATCCTGTTTATTGACGGTAGACCAGCCAATGCGTTCTGCTTCTTCTTCGGAATGGCCTCGCTCTTTTTCCGATTCAATAATATGGCGGGCCTGACGTTTCTGCTTGTCGGTATAGGCTGACTTATCACCTCTAGACATCAGTTTCACTCCTGTATAGATCTGCATGTTTCAATAAAACTCAAAATGTTATCTACATTAGATCTCTTGCGAAAGTTAATTTATGAGCATCCAATTCACCATTCCCGCTA